>ERZ772812.108-NODE-108-length-89652-cov-8.770048_pt1 | contig 89652 bp, 84 predicted proteins | sample MGYA00511343_ERZ772812 | MGnify/ENA primary metagenome ERZ772812 (study PRJEB29015, sample SAMEA2737706) | human gut metagenome | biome: human gut; feature: human-associated habitat; material: faeces | place: China | collected 2012 ...
GAACCCATGTTACCGCCGTGAAAGGGCGGTGTCTTAACCACTTGACCAACGGGCCAGGCTGGTTCCGGGAGGTGACCCTCCCAAAACCAATGGTAGCGGCAACTGGATTTGAACCAGTGACACTTCGGGTATGAACCGAATGCTCTAGCCAACTGAGCTATGCCGCCGCGTCCGCCCGCCGTAACGAGCGATGTTTAGTATACCCAAAAAGCCTCCATTTGTCAAGAGGCATTTTAAATTTTTCCATTTTTCTTTGTTCCATCAATTCCCGTCAGCAGATACACCAGCATTTCGGTCATTTTTTCCAAAGATTCCACTGGGATATACTCATAGACCCCGTGGAAGTGATAGCCGCCTGTGGAGAGGTTGGGACAGGGCAGGCCCAAATAGCTCAGCCGCGCCCCATCGGTCCCCCCGCGGATGGGGACGTCCCGGGGCTCCACCCCCGCCTTACGAAAGGCCGCCCGGGCCCAGTCCAGCAACTGGGGGTGGGGGAGAATCCGCTCCTTCATATTGTAGTAGGAGTCGGTGAGGATAACCTCCACGGAACCGGGCCCATACTGTCTCTCCAGATAGGCGCCGATCCGGGTCAGGGTCTCCTTTCTCTCCGCGAAACGGGCCTGGTCATGGTCCCGGATGATCCACTCCAGCCTTGCCTGGCTCTCGTCCCCGGTCATGGCGCACAGATGATAGAACCCCTCATATCCCTCCGTATGGGCCGGCGCCTCCGCCGGGGGTACCATGGCGATGAACTGCGCCGCCATCAGGCAGGCGTTCCGCATCTTGTTTTTTCCCTCCCCTGGGTGGATGTTCACCCCGTGGAGGAGAACCGTCCCAGCGGCGGCGTTGAAGTTCTCATACTCCAGCGTCCCCAGCGGACCCCCGTCCACCGTATAGGCAAACGCGGCGCCCAGCCGCGCCAGGTCCACATAGTCCGCCCCCCGGCCTACCTCCTCATCCGGGGTGATGCACACCGCCACCCGTCCATGGGCCAGCCGCGGGTCACGGACCAGACGTTCCACCGCAGCAAAAATCTCCGCCACGCCGGCCTTGTCATCCGCCCCCAGCAGAGTGGTCCCGTCGGTGACCACCAGCTGCTTGCCCACCTGCTCCAGCAAGTCGGGAAACGCCGCCGGAGACAGGGCAATCCCCTTCTCCTCATTCAGGACCAGCACGCCTCCCTCATAGGAGACAACCCGGGCCTTCATCGGTCCCCCGGGGACCCGGGGCGCCGTGTCCATGTGGGCGATGAGGGCAATCACCGGGACGTCCTCCCGTCCGGGGGTGGCCGGGAGCCACCCATAGACCGCGCCGTTGTCCGCCAGGCAGGCCCCTTCCAGGCCCATCTCCGCCAGCTCCCGGGCCAAAACCCTGCCCAGCGCCCGCTGTTTCTCCGTGGAAGGGGTCGCCTCCGACCCCTCCTCGGACTGGGTATCAAAGGTAATATACTTCAAAAACCGCTCCAATGCTGTCATCTGTTCTCTCACGCCTCCTCCCACGCTTTGGCCCGCTCCAGGGCTTTTTGCCAGCGGGCATACTCCCGGCTCCGGTCGGTTTTGGGCGCGTAAGCCCTGCCCGGCGCCCCCTCCCGGGCAATCTCCTGGGGGCTGTGCCACAGTCCCGCGCCCAGGCCCGCCAAGCAGGCCGCGCCCCAGGCGGTGGTCTCCACCACCGCCGGCCGTTCCACCGGCACTCCCAGCAGATCGGCCTGATACTGCATCATAAAATCGCTGACACTGGCCCCGCCGTCCACCCGAAGGGACTGGATGGGCCGCCCGGCGTCCCGCTCCATGGCGGCAATGAGGTCCGCCGTCTGGTAGGCAATGCCCTCCAGGGCCGCCCGGCAGAGGTGGGCCCGGGTGGTCCCCCGGGTGAGTCCCACCACCGTGCCCCGGGCATACATGTCCCAGTGGGGCGCCCCCAGCCCGGTAAAGGCGGAGACCAGGTACACGCCGCCGTTGTCCGGCACCTGTTCAGCCAGTCTGTCACAGTCGCTGGCCTGCCGGATGATCCCCAGCTCGTCCCGCAGCCACTGAATGGAGGAGCCGGCGTTGAACACGCTCCCCTCCAGGATATAGGTAGTCTTCCCCTCCAGGCCCCATCCAATACAGGTGAGCAGGCCATTTTGCGACAGCACCGGGGTCTCCCCCGTGTTCATCAGGGTAAAGCAGCCCGTCCCGTAGGTGTTTTTCAGCTGTCCCGCCTGAAAGCATCCCTGGCCAAAGAGGGCTGCCTGCTGGTCTCCCGCCGCCCCCCGGATGGGGAGCCCCGCCAGGTCCTGCAAATGAGGGACCCCCGAGGCGATGGTTCCCAAGTCCCCGCTGTTTTCCACCGGCTGGGGCAGCCAGCCCATGGGAACGTCCAGCAACTGGCACAGGGTCTCATCCCAGCACCGGCGGTGAATGTCAAAGAGCATGGTCCGGCAGCAGTTGGAGTAGTCCGAGGCATGGACCTTTCCCCCGGTGAGATTCCACAGCAGCCAGCTGTCCACCGTACCGCAGAGCAGCTCTCCCCGCTCCGCCCGCCGCCGGGCGCCGGGGGTGTGCTCCAGCAGCCACCGGTATTTGGTGCCGGAGAAATAGGCGTCCGGCAGCAGCCCGGTCCGGGCCCGAATGGCCTCCGTATACCCCTGCTCCCGCAGCTGGGTGCAGAACGCCGCGGTCCGCCGGCACTGCCAGACAATGGCGCGCCCCACCGGCTTGCCGGTCTCCCGCTCCCACATCAGCGCGGTTTCCCGCTGGTTGGCCAACCCCACCCCGGCGATTTGACCGGGCCGCACGCCGCTCTGGGCCACGCATTGGGCCGCCGCCCGGAGCTGGCTGTCCAGCAGCTCCAAAGGATCGTGCTCCACCCAGCCGGGCTGCGGATAATACTGCGAGAAGGGAATCTGTGCCGAAGACACCACTGAACCCTGCCGGGTAAACAGGATCGCCCGGGAGCTGGTGGTGCCTTGATCCAGCGCCAAGAGATAGTCCGTCATCGAAATCGCCCCGCTTTCTTGACGAGGGCCATCGGTTGCGGTATGATGCCCTCACCATCGGTTTTTCCTTAGTGTAGCATGTCCGTGGGACATTTTCCACCCATTTCCGAAAGGAGGTCCCCCTTGCATTACCCCAACGTCACCTCTGCTGTCTTTCTCTCCCGGCCCAACCGGTTTGTGGCCCAGGTCCTTTTGGAGGGGGAAGTGATCACCGTCCATGTCAAAAACACCGGCCGCTGCCGGGAGCTTCTCCTCCCCGGGGCCCAGGTCTGGCTGACCAAGAGCACCAACCCCAACCGAAAGACCGCCTATGACCTCATCGCGGTACAGAAAGGAGCCCGGCTCATCAACATGGATGCCCAGGCTCCCAATCAGGTCTTTTATGAATGGGCCGCCGCCGGCCACTTTGTCCCCCAGCTCACCTTACTCAAACCGGAGTGCCGTCACGGGGACTCCCGCTTTGATTTTTACTGGGAGGCCGGGCCCCGCAAGGGCTTTGTCGAGGTCAAGGGGGTTACCCTGGAGAGGGACGGGGCCGCCTACTTCCCTGACGCCCCCACCCAGCGGGGCATAAAGCATCTCCACGGCCTGACAGACAGTTTGGCCCAAGGTTATGAGGGGGCCGTATGCTTCGTCATTCAAATGGAGCAGGCGGACTTTTTCGCCCCCAACGACCACACCCACCCCGCCTTTGGACAAGCTCTGCGCCAGGCGGCCCAGGCGGGGGTTGCCGTTCTGGCCCGCTGCTGTACCGTCACCCCGGACAGCCTGACCCTGGGAGAGGCGGTGCCCGTTCGGTTATCCCCCTGACGCCCCCTCCTTCCAGGCCGCTCTCTCCCGGCGAATCCGCCGCCCCTTCTCCACCATGGTGACGCTGATGCCCGCCCAGATGATGACAAAGGCGATAAGCTGATCCACCTGCAGCGCCTCTCCAAAGTAGAGCAGGCCCACCAGGAATTGGAGGGTGGGGTTAATATACATGAGAATGCCTGAAAAGTAGTAGGGAATCTCCCGTACCCCCAGGTTAAACAGGAGCAGGGGCACCGAGGTCACCACCCCGCTGGCCGGCAGCAGCCACAGGGCCGCATCCCCCAGCACAGCCGCCGTGCCCCCCTGGTGGGCCGTCCACCAGCCGGAAAAGGCCAGGGCCAGCGGCGTCATCCACAGGGTTTCCATAAACAGCGAAGTCTGGGCCGTCAGGGTGATTTTCTTCTTCAGGGCCCCGTAAATGGCAAAGGGAATGGCCACCATCAGGGCCAGCACAGGCAGGCTCCCTGTGCGGACCGTCAAAAACACGATGCCCGCCCCAGCGCACAGAAAGGTGACCTTCTCCCCCGGACTGGGTTTTTCCCGAAAGGCAAGGACCCCGATGAGACCCACCGCCACCGGCTCAATGAAATAGCCCATGCTGGCCTGGAGCACATGCCCACTGTTGACCGCGTAGATGTACATACCCCAGTTGAGGGTAATGAGAACCCCGCACAGCAGGCAGTTGACCATGGTTTTTCGGTCTCGGAAAGCCGCCGCAACCTCCCGCCCCCGTCGGGTAAACAGCAGGTACAGCCCCATAAAAACCAGGGACCAGATGATCCGCTGGGCCAGGACATAGACCGAGTTTACCTGGGCCAGAAAGCGCCAGAAAATGGCCAAGATTCCCCACAGCACATAGCACCCGGTCACTGTCATCAGCCCCAGGGTTTTCTTTTGCTCCATCGGCAGCCCCCTCTCTTTTCTCTCTTTTTCATTCTATCCCCTCAAACCCAACCCTGTCAATCGGAACTTTCCCGGCCTGATTTCTCCGTTCAAAATAGGTCCTGCCGGAAGAAACTCCAGCCGTTTCACAAAACAGCATTCCTTCGTTTCCCCGTGAGCAATAAGAAGTTAACTTCTTTTCTCTTGACATTCCCTTTGCCTTGCTATAATATGAAGTTAACTTCCTAAGAAGTAAGCTTCCTATTTCAGAGGTGAGGAGTGTGAAAACGATCATCAAGGATTTACGGACTGCCGCCGGGTTGACACAACAGCAGCTTGCCAACCAGGTGCGCGTAACAGTGAGGACCATCAATTCCATAGAACGGGGCGAATATAACCCGTCGTTGGTACTGGCCTACAAAATTGCGCGCTTATTCAACACGACAGTGGAGGAATTGTGCTGTTTGAAAGAAAATGTGACGTTGGAGGAAGGACAACATGAGGATCAAAGATAAAAAAATGTTTGTACGGGGCATTTTACTCCTGCTTCTTGGCGTTGGTATTGCCATATCAAGGTTTTGTATATTCACCGACGCTACGCACGGTATGTTAAGGCCGATCATATTCATCGGAATCTGCCTCCTTGCCGCTCTTTATCACATGGTCATGGCGCTACATATTGACGGTGAAGAAGAAGGGGAGGAACTATAAACATGCAATTATTCAATGGAAAAAGCAAACTATTCGGTGTGCTATTGGTATTAGCTGCTTTCTTCAGCTTCTATCTCGGCGATATTACTACACTCACACCCCCACAAAAAGCCACGGCAGGCGTTGCTCTCGTTATCCTTGTTCTGCTGGCCCTTATTTTTGCCCTTAGACCTAAGAAAACGGAGGAGGATTTGATTGCAGAGCAGGACGAAAGAAATCAATACATCGAGTTAAAATGTGCCGCGAAAGCCTTTCGGGTTGCGCTACATGCATCATTTATGACAATTATCGCTGGCATGATTGCCTTCGGCCTGACTCGGGAATATGCCTTTATCTGGCTGGTTATGGGCGGTATTTTACCTTATGGGGCATCGAGAATTGCCTATATCGTTTCTGCATTCCGCTACGATAAGTAACCTGCGCCGGTCGCCCGGTTCTTTTCTCTTGTATTTTCCGACACCTTTCGATATAATGAAAAAGTTGTACTGTAATGGTACCCAAAGCCTCATGACACTTGACAAAGGAGACGTTTCCATGGCTTCTAAACTCTTCACCGCCGGTCAGATCGGCACCCTGACCCTGCCCAACCGGGTCATCCGTTCCGCCACCCAGGACCCCTTCGGCCGCCGGGACGGCACCTGCGCCCCGGAGCAGGTGGAACTCTACCGCGAGATCGCCGCAGCCGGCACCGGCGCCATCATCACCGCGTACAGCTACATCTCCCCGGAGGCCCGTTCCACCGGCATCCAGGTGGGTTTTGCCACCCCGGAACAGCGGGCCAGCCAGAAGGAAGTGCTGGACGCCGTCCACGCCGCAGGCGGGCGCCTGATCCTCCAGCTCATGCACGCCGGCATGAATGTCTTCATGCCGGAAAAGCACGTGGCAGGGGGCAAGCTGCTGGCCCCCTCCGGCGGCATGAAAGCCCCCAACGAAATGGAAACCACGGAGATCACCGCGGCGGATCGGGAAAAAATCCGCAACGACTTTGTGGACGCAGCCAAGGCCGCCCAGGAGATGGGGTTTGACGGCATCCAGCTCCACTGCGCCCACGGCTACCTCCTCAGCCAATTCCTGGACCCCAACACCAACCACCGCACCGACGAATTCGGCGGCAGTGCGGAGAATCGGTTCCGCTTCGCCGGGGAATGTCTCTCCGCCATCCGCCAGGCCGTGGGCAAGGACTATCCCATCCTGGTGAAGGTCAACACCAACTGCGCCGGAGAGGCTGACGAGGCCTATGCCCAGGATATTCTCTACTTCTGCCGCCAGTTTGAAGCCCTGGGTGCCGATGCCATTGAGCTGTCCGGCTACAACTGGTTGGGCCTCGGCAAGAAAAAGATCCCCACCTTCTATCTGGACCGGGCCGTACAAATCCGTCAGGCGGTCTCCATCCCCCTGATCCTGGTGGGCGGGGTCCGCGGCCCTGAGACCGCCCAGCAGATCCTGGACGCCGGCATCGACTTCGTCTCCGCCTCCCGTCCCTTCATCTGCCAGCCCGACTTCGTCCGCCACCTGGAGCAAGGCGAGGACTCTCCCTGCGTCGGCTGCACCAAATGTCTGGGCAATATCTGGTCCAAGGAGGGCCGCCGCTGCATCAAGCACGAAATTCCAGCCGCCTTTGCCAACAACCAGGCCTAATCAGTCCCAAAACGCGGACCCAACACCGGAGGAAGTTTCCTCCGGTGTTTTTTTGCCATCCTTTTCCTTTGACATCCCCTGACAGGCTGGTATACTATTCGTACATACGTTCGATTTTTTGGCCATTCCCTTCAGGAGGTGTCCCCTATGACCCTTGCCGAAAAGCTCACCATTCTCACCGACGCCGCCAAGTATGATGTGGCCTGTACCTCCAGCGGAGGAGACCGGCGGGGCGGCCGCCTGGGCAAAACCATCGCGGCCGGCTGCTGCCATTCCTTTTCCGCCGACGGCCGGTGTATCTCCCTGCTCAAGCTTCTGCTCACCAATGTCTGCGTCTACGACTGCCAATACTGTGTGAACCGGACCTCCAATGACCTGCCCCGGGCCATGTTCACCCCCCGGGAGCTGGCGGACCTCACCATTGACTTCTACCGCCGCAACTATATTGAGGGGCTCTTCCTCAGCTCCGCCGTGGTCCGCAGCCCCGACTACACCACAGAACTGATGATCCGAACCCTGACCCTATTGCGGGAGGACTACGGGTTCTCCGGCTACATCCACGCCAAGGCCATCCCCGGCGCCGATCCCCTGCTCACCGCCCGGCTGGGGCGGCTGGCTGACCGCCTGTCGGTGAACATCGAGCTCCCGTCCTCCAAAAGCCTGGCGCTTTTAGCACCGGACAAAAAGACCGACGCCATTTTTCAGCCGATGGCTCAGATCAAACAGGAAATTTTACAGTCCAAGGCAGAGCGCCAGAAGTTTCGCCACGCCCCGGCCTTCGCCCCGGCGGGGCAGTCCACCCAGATGATCGTGGGGGCCTCGGATGAGACAGACTATCACATTCTCAAGCTCTCGGAGGGGATGTACCGGAAATACGGCCTCAAGCGGGTCTTTTTCTCCGCCTATGTTCCTGTGACCCACAGTCCTCTGCTCCCCTCCCCCCTGTCCTTCCGGCCGCCCCTGCTGCGGGAGCACCGGCTGTACCAGTCAGACTGGCTGCTTCGATTTTACCACTTCCAGGCAGACGAGCTTCTCTCCCCCGATCACCCCACCCTAAACCCCCAGCTGGACCCCAAATGCAGCTGGGCCATGTCCCACCTGGAATACTTTCCCGTGGAGGTCAACACCGCGGATTATCACACCCTCCTGCGGGTCCCGGGCATCGGGGTGGTCAGTGCCCGGCGGATTCTCTCCGCCCGGCGGTGGCGGTCTTTGGATCACACCGCCCTGGGCAAGCTGGGGGTGGTTCTGAAGCGGGCCCAGTATTTCATCACCTGCTCCGGCAAAATGACCCCCGCCCTCCGGGTTACCCCGGCAGGGGTCCTGCGGGCCCTGACCCTCCTGGAGGCCCCCGCTCTGCCCGCGCCCTACGAACAGCTCTCCCTTTTCCCCGCCTGAAAGGAGGTTCTGATGTCCACCTGGCCCCCATGCGCGATGCTGTATGACGGCTCCTTCGCCGGCTTTCTCACCTGCGTCGGAGAGAGTTTCCGGCAGAAGGTCTATCCCTTCTACTTTCTCTCCCCTGGCGTGGAGCAGATCTCCCTGTACCCCATTCTGGAAACTCCCACCGACCAGGCCCTGGCCAAGTCGGTCTACCGCAGCCTGGAGGAAACCGTCTCCTCCACCTTCCGCCGGCTGATCACGTACAGCTTCCTTACCTGCCTGCCCCAGCGGGAGCGAACTATGTTCGACCTGATCTATCTGGCCTTTCACCAGGCCCTGCCCCAGGACCTTACCGACGACCGGGTCCTCCTGCTCACCCGGGCCATCCAGCACCTGACCCATGAGGCCCACCAGCTCAAGGGATTCGTCCGCTTTGCAGACTACGGCGGTGTCTTGGTGGGCCAGATTGCCCCGAAGAACCGGGTGCTCCCCCTGCTCCGCCCTCACTTCTGCCAGCGGCTACCGGAAGAAGCCTTTCTCCTCCACGACAAAACCCACCGGGAAGGCCTCTTCTACGCCGACCGCAAGTGGAAAATCCGTCCCGTGGACCATCTGGACCTGGACCGACCGGACCAGGCCGAACTGCAATGTCAGGCTCTCTGGCGGCGGTTCTATCAGACCATCGCCATTCCCGCCCGCCACAACCCCAAGTGCCGCATGTCCCACATGCCCAAGCGTTACTGGGACAACCTGCCGGAGATGCAGCCCGACCCCATGTCCACCCCCCAATAGTCCCTCTCCAGCCTGTTTTCTTCTTTTCATCTGTCATTCTTTTCCAGAAATACCCCCGCCCCATCTTGACCCCGGACAAGGGGCATAGTATAATTCAGTCATATCCTGGGAAACCCCCAGAAATTTTGAGGAGGAGAATTCCAACCATGCAGGCTGTTCTATGGCCCTTATTGCTGCAAGTCATCCTAATCGCCCTTAACGCCGTCTTTGCCTGCGCGGAGATCGCGGTGATCTCTGTCAACGACAACAAGCTGGCGCAGCTGGTAGCCCAAGGGGACAAGCGCGCCCTGCGGCTGGCCCGGCTCACCAGCCGCCCGGCCCAGTTCCTGGCAACCATTCAAATTGCCATCACCCTGTCCGGCTTTCTGGGCAGCGCCTTTGCCGCCGACCACTTCTCGGACCGGCTGGTGGCCCTTCTGCTGCGCGCCGGGGTCCCCATCCCGGAAAAGACCTTAGACACCCTTTCCGTCATTCTCATCACCCTGCTGCTCTCCTATTTCACCTTAGTCTTCGGGGAACTGGTGCCCAAGCGGCTGGCCATGAAAAAATCAGAGTCCCTGGCCATGGGGCTGTCCGCCCTGATCTCCGCCATTTCGGCCATCTTCGCCCCGGTGGTCACGGTGCTCACCGCCTCCACCAACGGCGTCCTCCGTCTGCTGGGGGTGGACCCCAACGCCGACGAGGAGGAGGTCAGCGAGGAAGAGATCAAAATGATGGTGGACCGGGGCAGTGAGAAGGGGGTCTTTGACTCCGCCACCAAGGAGTTCATTCAGAATGTCTTTGAATTTGACGACCTCACCGTGGGAGAATTCGCCACCCACCGCACAGAACTGGACCTGCTCTGGACAAGCCAAACCACCGAGGAATGGAAGCAGATCCTCTTTGAAACCCGGCACACCCGCTATCCCGTCTGTGCCGGCTCGGTGGACCAGGTGGTGGGTATCTTGGACGCCCGGGACTTTTTCCGCCTCCAGGACCGTCCCATCCAGGAAATCCTGGACACCGTGGTAAAGCCCGCGTTCTTTGTCCCAGAGACCCTCAAGGCAGACGTTCTCTTCCAGCAGATGAAGCAGCGCCGGACCTATTACGCCGTGGTTCTGGACGAATACGGCGGTCTGCTGGGGGTGGTCACCATCCGAGACCTATTGGAACAGCTGGTGGGAGAGATTCAGCAGGAGGGGGAACTGCCCGAAATCCAGCCCTTGGAAGAGGGCACCTGGCGGATTCAGGGCTCGGCCCCCCTGGACGATGTGGCCCGAACCCTGGGGGTAGACCTGCCCCTGGAGGAGTATGACACCTTTGGCGGCTATGTCTTTGGTCTGTACGGCTCTGTCCCCCAGGACGGCCGGAACATTCTCCTGCAGACCGACCGTCTCCAGATTCAAATGACCCAAATTCAGCACCATCGTCTGGAGGAGGCCCTGGTCACCCTTCTGCCCGAGGGCAAAGAAGACCCTTGACGGTCTTTTCTGCACAACGTGATTTTATCCTCTGTTTCCCAGGAACGTGCGTAGAATGAACCCCATTCCACGCACGTTCTTTCTCTCTGTTTTCCTCAGAGGCCCTTGGGAAAAATCACCTGCCCGCTCAGAACAAAAACTGCCGCGGGACTCCCTGGAGAAGGTGGTTTTTCTCTTGCGGTCCGGCCGATTGCATGCTAAAATGAGATGTTATAGAAACGATTCCCTCTGGAGAAAGTCAGCTCCCTGCCCACCTCAAATGCCCGGCGGCCTCTCCCGTCTCCTTTCTCTGGGGAATCTCTCCATTTGAACTTTTATTCGGAGGTTACCACCTTGTCTCAATTCGAATCTGAAATCAAACGCCGTCGGACCTTTGCCATCATCTCCCACCCCGACGCCGGCAAAACCACTTTAACGGAGAAATTCCTGCTTTACGGCGGGGCCATCGCCCAGGCCGGCCAGGTGAAGGGGAAAAAGAACACCCGGGCCGCGGTCTCCGACTGGATGGAGATTGAAAAGCAGCGGGGCATTTCCGTGACCTCTTCCGTGCTGCAGTTTCAGTACGGGGGCTTCTGCATCAACATTCTGGACACCCCCGGCCACCAGGACTTCTCCGAGGACACCTACCGCACCCTGATGGCCGCTGACTCCGCGGTGATGGTCATCGACGGCGCCAAGGGCGTGGAGGCACAGACCCGGAAGCTGTTCAAAGTCTGCGTCATGCGGGATATCCCCATTTTTACCTTCATCAACAAAATGGACCGGGAAGCCCGCGACCCCTTCGCCCTGTGTGAGGAGATCGAAAAGGAACTGGGCATCGACACCTATCCCGTCAACTGGCCCATCGGGTCCGGCAAGGACTTTTTAGGGGTGTATGATCGGAACAAGCAGGAGATCCTGCACTTCTCCTCCAACACCAACGCCAAGAAGTCCGGGACCACGCAGATTGATCTGGACGACCCGGTTCTCACCGACATGCTGGGGCAGGCCCGGCGGGACCAGCTCATCGAGGACATCGCCCTGCTGGACGGCGCCTCCTGTGACTTTGACCTGAACCGGGTGCGCCACGGCAAGCTCTCCCCCGTCTTCTTCGGCTCGGCCCTGACCACCTTCGGCGTGGAGCCCTTCTTAGAGGACTTCCTCCGTATGACCACCTCTCCTCTGCCCCGGCACAGCAGCGAGGGGGAAATTGACGCCATGGAGGACTTCTTCTCCGCCTTCGTCTTCAAAATTCAGGCCAACATGAATAAAGCCCACCGGGACCGAATCGCCTTTCTCCGGGTCTGCTCCGGCCGGTTTGACGCGGAGAAGGAGGTCTACCACGTCCAGGGCAAGAAAAAGCTCCGCCTCTCCCGTCCCCAGCAGCTCATGGCCGCCGAGCGGGAGATCATTGAGGAGGCCTATGCCGGAGACATCATCGGTGTGTTTGACCCGGGTATCTTCTCCATCGGAGACACCCTGTGCTCCCCGGGGAAGAAATTTCGCTTTGACCCCATCCCCACCTTTGCCCCAGAGCACTTTGCCCGGGTGCGCCCGGTGGACACCATGAAGCGGAAACAGTTCCTGAAGGGAGCGGAACAGATCGCCCTGGAGGGCGCCATTCAGATTTTTAAGCTCCCCTATACCGGCATGGAGGAGGTCATCGTGGGCGTGGTGGGCACCCTCCAGTTTGACGTCTTCCAATACCGCCTGCGCAACGAGTACAACGTGGAAATCCGTATGGACACCCTGCCCTATGAATACCTGCGCTGGATCAAGGAGCCCGTGGAGTTCCATGAAACCGACCTGGTTTTGGGCAACGACACCAAGCTGGTGGAGGATTACAAGGGCAACAAGCTCCTCCTGTTCTCCTCCTTCTGGTCCATTAAATGGGTCTCCGACCACAATCCTCAGCTGGTTCTGACCGAGTTCAACGAACGAAGCGAGGAGGACACGTAACCGTCCCCCGGCACAGGACCCCCGCCCCGGTCCTCTCTGTTCTCTTGCCGGGGCCCTGGTCCCCATTCTATTTGGAGGTGAAACCATGAAACCCCTCATCATTGGCATTGCCGGCGGCACCGGCTCCGGGAAAACCACCCTGGTGGACCGCCTGCTGGAGCAGTTTGGCGATGACATCAGCGTACTTCCCCACGACAATTATTATGCCGCCCACCACGATCTCTCCCTGGAGCAGCGGCAAACCCTCAACTATGACCATCCCGCCTCCTTTGACACAGACCGGATGATCCAGGACTTGCAGGCCCTCCGGGCGGGCAAAACCATCCACTGTCCCGTCTACGACTACGCCATCCACGACCGCACCGAGGAGACCCGGGAGCTCAAACCCAACAAAGTCATTTTGGTGGAGGGCATTCTCATCTTTGAAAACAAGACCCTCCGGGATCTCATGGACATCAAACTCTTTGTGGACACCGACGCCGATGTACGCATTCTCCGCCGGATCGTCCGGGATGTTAAGGAGCGGGGCCGGAGCCTGGACTCCGTGGTGGAGCAATACCTGGCCACGGTAAAACCCATGCACGAGCAGTTTGTGGAGCCCTCCAAGCGATACGCCGACCTCATTGTGCCGGAGGGCGGAAAAAACTCCGTGGCTCTGATGATGATCATCCAGCGCATCGCCTACCATATTGAGCATGGCGATGTGGTGGCTGAACAGTAAAGGGGCATCTCCTATGACAGAACGGCCCATGCGCCGGAAGGACCGGCAGTTTTCTGCGGCAGATGCCCGCGCCATTTTGGCCAAAGGAACCCACGGCGTACTCTCGGTTGTGGGCGACGGCGGCTGGCCCTACGCGGTTCCCATGAATTACACCGTGATGGGGACACAAATTTACCTCCACTGCGCCAGGGCGGGCTATAAGCTGGACGCCATTGCCCGGGATGACCGGGTGTGCTTCACCGTCGTCACCCAGGCCCAGGTGATCCCCGCCCATATCACCACCCTGTATGAGAGCGTGGTGGTGCTGGGCCGGGCTCAGGTGGTCACCGCAGAGGAGGAACGCCTGGCCGCCCTGGGCAGCCTCATTGACACCCTTGGGGATGTGACCCCGGAAATTAAGGCACAGTATCTGGCCAAGAAAGCCAAGAACACCACCCTGCTGCGCATCCAGCCCCTGCAAATCACAGGGAAAGCCAGCCGGTCCTACGTCCCGGTCACCCAGCGGATGGCGGGGCCAGGCCGGCAGGCATAATTTTCTCTGGTTTTCTTTCCCAGCCCCCTATTGCCTTTTCCTACACTTTAAGACTCTCATTGATTGAAAGGACACTGTCACCATGAAACGCACAGAAATTGCCCGTATCTTTGCGGATATGGAACACTTTGACGGTCAGGACGTGACCGTCTGCGGCTGGACCCGCACCATCCGCGACATGAAAAACTTTGGTTTTATCGAACTCAACGACGGCAGCTGCTTCAAAAGCATCCAGGTGGTTTTTGAGGAGGGCTCCTTGGAAAATTACAAGGAGATCGCCAAGCAGAACGTGGGCGCGGCTTTGATTGTCCAAGGCAAGGTGGTCCTCACCCCCCAGGCCAAGCAGCCCCTGGAAATCAAGGCCGCTTCCATCCAGGTGGAAGGTCCCTCCGCGCCGGAATACCCCCTGCAGAAAAAGCGCCACGGGGTGGAGTTTTTACGGACGGTGGCCCACCTGCGCCCCCGGACCAACCTCTTCTCCGCAGCCTTCCGGGTCCGGTCTGTGGCGGCCTTCTCCATTCACGAGTTCTTCCAGAACCGGGGCTTTGTCTACGTGCACACCCCCATCATCACCGCCTCGGACTGCGAAGGCGCCGGCGAGATGTTCCGGGTGACCACCCTGGACCCGGAAAACGCCCCTCGGCTGGAGAACGGCCAAATTGATTACAGCCAGGATTTCTTCGGCAAGCCCGCCAGCCTCACCGTGTCCGGCCAGCTCAACGCGGAGAACTTTGCCATGGCCTTCGGCAACGTCTACACCTTCGGCCCCACCTTCCGGGCGGAAAACTCCAACACCCAGCGCCACGCCGCGGAGTTTTGGATGATCGAGCCGGAGATGGCCTTCTGTGACCTGGCCGGAGACATGGACGTGGCCGAGGACATGATTAAGTATGTGATCCGCACCGTCCTGGAGCGCTGCCCCCAGGAGATGGATTTCTTTAACTCCTTTGTGGACAAGGGCCTGCTGGAGCGCCTCCAGCACGTGGCCAGCGCCGACTTTGGCCGGGTGACCTACACGGAAGCAGTGGAGATTTTGAAGCAGCACAACGACAAGTTTGACTTTAAGGTGGAATGGGGCACGGACCTGCAGACCGAGCATGAGCGGTTCCTCACCGAGCAGGTCTACAAGCGCCCCGTGTTTGTCACCGATTATCCCAAAGAGATCAAGGCCTTCTATATGCGTCTGAACGACGACGGCAAAACCGTGGCCGCCACAGACTGCCTGGTCCCTGGCATCGGAGAGATCATCGGCGGCAGCCAGCGCGAGGAGCGGCTGGACGTACTGGAGGCCCGCATCCAGGAGCTGGGGATGAACCCCCAGGACTACTGGTGGTATCTGGACCTGCGCCGCTATGGTTCCTGCAAGCACGCCGGCTTCGGGCTGGGCTTTGAGCGCATGGTGATGTATCTGACGGGCATCTCCAACATCCGCGACGTTCTGCCCCACCCCCGCACTGTGGGGAGCGCGGACTTTTAACCTCCACCGCAGGTTTCAAAAACAATCTCTTTCCAGCAAAAAACGTTATGGAGAACGGTTTTTTCCCGTTCTCCATAACGTTTTCTTTTCCCATCTCCGCCGGTGCTTCACTGGGATGACACCTTCTCAAAGGCCAGCCTGGGGTAGGTGTCCTCCACCACGTAGACCGTTCCGCAGTGGACAAATCCGTTCTTTCGCAGCAAATTCTGCATGACATGGTTGTCTGGGTGGGTGTCTATGCGAAGATGACCACACTGCTGATAGGCCCATGTCAGGCAGAGGGTTCCAATCCCCTTTGCCGATCCGTCTCCCGCCAGGCGGTGAATCACGCCGTAGGGACCCGCCTCTTTCCATGCGCCATTCTCAATCCTCTGATAGGTGGGTTCGATCCCTTCCCCTTGGCGGAAGTAAAACGCCCCCACCACGCGGTTTTGCCGGACACAAACATAGCTGCTGCCCTCGGCAATGTCGGCGCGGATGCGTTCCTCCGGAGGCCAGTTGGTCGGTCCCCACTGGTTGGGGTTTCCATGGGCCGCCATAAAGCGGCGAGCCACGGCATAGATCTCCATCATCCGGGGAAGGTCCCCTTCGGCGGCTTTTCGAATGTACATCGCTCGATTCTCCCCTATCTTTATTCTTCGTAGTATGGTTTCTATCATACGACAAAGGGAGAGACAACGCAACCGCTTGCTGCCCTCGCCCCGCCTCAAGCCGGCGCCAATTTCCCTTCGATGAGTTGAAGATTCTTCTGAATGCGTGGGTTATCCGGCGCCAGGTCCCGCGCTTTCCGGGCCGCCTCCAGCGCCTTTTCGTACTGCCCTGTGTAAAAGTACCCCAGGCTGGCCAGGTCCCAGGGATGCTCTCCCCAGGAGGCCGCCTCACTGATGTAGGTTCGGGGCCGCTGGGTGATGGCCAGGGCCCGGCCTGTGGCCCAAAGCACACCGTGCCAGTCCTTTTGGTGGTAGGCCAGGTCCGCCAGGTCCAGCCAGGGCTCCCGGAGATGGGGTGCCTCGCCAACCGCCCGGAAAATCCACCGTTCCGCCTCTCCCGCCATCTCCAGGGCAAAATAATCCTTCGCCAGCAGGCGCATGGAGGCACACCGTTCATCCGCCCAAGTGGCTGTCGGCAGGGCCAGATGCCGCTTGAGCATGGCAATGCTCTCCTCCCACCGCCGGTAGAAAAAATACTCCCGCCCCAGGTAATGCACGTTGCGGTCGTTGTTGGGGTCTTCCTCCACCGCCAGCTCCAGCAGGGGCAGGTACTGTCCCCGGCTCTTGCTTCGGTCCGCATGGTGCTCCAGACAGACCCCCTCCACGTACCGGGCCTGGGGCGCTCCCCCGTCAAATTGGAGCACCTCATGGACAGGATTCACCCAGCGGCAGCCCTTTCTCCGGTGGATCTTGTCATACCAAAACACCATCCCCTCCCGTCCGTCTGGGAGGAAGTTCCAAACATAGCGGTAGAGCAGACGATCCACACCAGGGGCCCAGGCCGCCTCTACCTTTTCCCGCCAGCCCGGCTGGAACACCTCGTCCAAATCGGTGCACACGCAGAGGTCCGCATCCTCTGGAACCAGCTCCAGCGATTGGTTCCGGGCCACATCAAAGCGCCAGGGGGTAATCACCTGGACAGAGACCTTGGCCCCCAACTCCTCCAGTCTCTGGGGCGTTCCGTCTGTGGACCCTGTGTCCAGCACGCACACCTCATCCGCCTCCGACATGGAGGCCATCCAGCGATCTGCAAAGGGCCTCTCATTTTTGCAGATGGCATACACAACAATTTTCATAGGACCTCCTTCTCTGAGCCAAGAGGGGCGGCGCAGTGCGCCGCCCCTCTTTCGTGTTGAGATCCAGTTGGATCGTTCTCTTCCGTGTCAGCTGGACAGCAGGCCTGCTGTCCGCATGTTGGCCAACAGCTGATTGAATTGGGTCACAATATCCGTAGTGCTGGTGGCATCCGTTACAGCCGCAGCGGGTGTCACCACACCAGCCGGTCCTGTCGGACCCGTAGGGCCTTCTGCACCAGCAGAACCCGTTGTACCCGCAGGGCCGGTGGGACCGGTGGGGCCAGTGGGGCCTTCCGCGCCGGCCGCACCCTCAGGGCCGGTGGGGCCAGTGGGACCCTCCGCGCCGGCCGCGCCCTCAGGACCGGTGGGGCCAGTGGGACCCTCCGCGCCGGCCGCGCCCTCGGGTCCAGTGGGGCCGGTGGCACCAGCTGCGCCGGCAGGACCGGTCGGTCCAGTAGCACCAGCCGCGCCAGCAGGACCGGTCGGTCCGGCCGCTCCCTCTGCCCCGGCAGGGCCCGTGGGGCCGGTGGGACCGGTCTCCGTAGCCGTGAGCAGGGTGTAGTCAGCCGATGTCCCAGGGGTTCCCGTGGGCGCGTTGATCGCCGCACGGAACAACGCGCCATTGTAGAAGACCAAGTCGCCCTCCTGATAGGTGGTTCCCGGAGCAAAGGCCGTGGCATCCGTCAGCCCAGGGCCGGCAGGACCGACAGGGCCAGTGGGGCCTGTGGGACCAGTGGGGCCTGTGGCACCGGTAGGCCCCGTCGCCCCCGTGGCACCAGCCGCGCCGGCAGGGCCCGTGGGACCGGCTGCACCGGCAGGCCCCGTAGGACCAGCAGGACCGGTGGCACCGGTGGCACCCGCTGCCCCAGTTGCGCCAGTGGCGCCGGGAGCCCCAGTCAAACCAATTGGTCCGGTGGGGCCCACGGCGCCGGTGGAAGCCATGATTTATGAACAACACGATCCTGTTTTTTGCCCTCTCAAAGCGGGATATCACATCCTATGCCGGAGAGGATTACATCAACGCATATTTCTGGGCGTATGCCTCATAGGCCCGGAGGAAACCGGGGCCGCCGGCTTTCACATTGTCTAAATATTCATGGACATCCAAACTGTCATGGGACATCTCAATGACACAGCCGGCGATGTTGGAGCAATGGTCGGCCACCCGCTCCAAGCTGGTCAGCAGGTCCGACCAGACAAAGCCCAATTCAATGGTACATTCCCCTTTTTGCAGCCGCAGAATATGCCGGTTCCGCAGCTGCTCCTTCAGGGTATCCACCACCTGCTCCAGAGGCTCCACTTTGGCAGCCAGCGCAGGGTCGTTCTGGAGGAAGGCGTCCAGCGCCAGGTCCATCACTTCTCCCACCGCCGCGGTGAGTACCGCCAGCTCCTGCTTGGCGTGGACCGAGAAGCTCAAGCCCTTGTTGCGGATTTCCTCTGCCGACTCCACCAGGTTGACCGCATGGTCGGAGATCCGCTCAAAGTCCCCAATGATGTGCAGAAGCTTCGCCGTCTCCCGGCTGTCCGCCGCATTCAAATCCGCCCGGCCCAGCTTCACCAGATAGGTCCCCAGCATGTCCTCATACTGGTCTGCCTCTTGCTCCGTCTCCCGGACCGCCTGGGCGCTTTTGGGGTCATAGTGCTCGATTAGCTGACAGCTGGTTTTCAAGGCATCCATGGAAATCCGCGCCATGGTCTCCGCCACCTCCTGGCAGCGGTCAATGGCCACAGAAGGGGTTGCCAAAAAACGCTCGTCCAAAATTTGAATCTTCTCGGGGGCCTTGGTGTCGGGGACCAAGCGGCAGGCCATCTTTTCCAGCAGCCCGGAGAAGGGGAAGAGCAGCGCCGTGCACAGGATGTTAAAGGCCGTATGCACCACGGCAATGCCCAGCTGGTCAATGGAATGGGAGACAAAAGAGAACTGGACCACCGCGTTGATGCCGTAGAAGACCGCCAGCCAAACCGCGGTTCCTACAATATTAAAGAGGAGATGCACCACAGCCGCCCGCTTGGCGTTCTTGTTGGCCCCCACCGAGGAGATCATCGCCGTCACGCAAGTGCCGATGTTCTGCCCCATGATAATGGGGATCGCCGCGCCATAGGTCACCTGCCCCGTGGCAGAGAGCGCCTGCAAAATACCCACAGAGGCCGAGGAGCTCTGGATAATCGCCGTCAGGCCCGCGCCGGCCAGCACCCCCAGAACAGGGTTGCTGAACATCAAGAGGATATTCCGGAATTCGGGCACCTCTTCCAGGCCGGCCACCGCGCCGCTCATGGTGTCCATGCCGAACATCAGCACGGCAAAGCCCAGCAGGATCATCCCCACGTCCTTTTTCTTGTCGCTTTTGGCCATCATGGTGAGAACCACGCCGATGAGCGCCAGAATGGGGGTAAAAGAAGTGGGTTTGAGCAGCATGACAAAAAAATTGTCTCCGTCCAAACCCGTTAAACTCAGGATCCAGGCGGTCACCGTGGTGCCCACATTGGCGCCCATAATGACACTGATGGCCTGCCGCAGGGTAAGCAGTCCCGAGTTCACAAAGCCCACCACCATCACCGTGGTGGCCGAGGAACTTTGGATCACCGCCGTGACACCCATTCCCGTCAAGAATCCCAATATTTTGCGGGAGGTCAGCTTTCCCAACAAAATCTTGAGACTGCTGCCCGCCCTCTTTTCCAGGGAGGCCCCCATAAGGTTCATGCCAAACAAAAACAGGCTGAGTCCTCCCAATAAAGTCAATACGTCAAATAGATCCATCGTTTAACCCTCTCTGTTTTCTCTTTTTTTACGTGCCTTTTACGTTTCCTGTCGTAATGAAAAGTTTATCTGCCCCACGTAAAAAGAAAAACCATAAAAAGGTTAAATCCAGGTTAAATAAAGAGTCCTTTGTCCTTACTCTCCGTCCGGCGCCTCCCAGTGCCCATCCTTGGAACGAGTTCCGGTCAGCGCGTACTCCACCCACTCCGCCAGGTTGGTGGCATGATCGCCAATCCGCTCCAGATATTTGGCCACCAGGAAGACATCCAGCAGTTCCTCCCCAGCGGTGCTGTCCGCGGCAATCTGGGAAACCAGTTCTTTTTTAATCTGATCAAACCACCGGTCCACCACATCGTCGTAGGCAATGACCTCCCGGGCCTGGTCCAGATCCAGCCGGACAAAGGCGTCCACGCTCTCGCTGACCATCCGGATGACCTCCGCCGCCATCTGTTTCAGGTGGCTGTGCGCTCCCCCCTTACGAATAAACCGGGCCAGCTCCGCAATGTCCGAGGCCTGGTCCCCAATCCGCTCCAGATCGGTCACCATTTTCAGCGCTGCGGTGATCCGGCGCAGGTCCGCCGCCACCGGCTGCTGCTTGAGCAGGAGTTTGGTACACAGAGCCTCGATCTCCCGTTCCATGTCGTCGATCTCCCCGTCCACGGCAAACACCTGGGCCTCCAATTTTTCCGCCCGGTCCTCCTCCTCGTCCAGGGTTCTCACCGCCACGGCAATGGCCTGCTGGCAAAGGCTGCCCATAATGACCATCTGCCGGTACATCTCCTCCAGCTGCTGTTTGAACTTTTCCCGCATTATCCAAACCTCCCTGTAATGTACTCTTCTGTCCGCTTGTCCTTGGGCATGGAGAAGATCTTGTCGGTGTCCCCGAACTCCACCAGCTCTCCCAGCAGGAAGAACGCGGTTTTATCCGACACACGAACCGCCTGCTGCATGTTGTGGGTCACCATAATAACGGTATACTTCTCCTTCAGCTCCACGGCCAAGTCCTCAATTTTCGCGGTGGAGATGGGGTCCAGCGCCGAGGTGGACTCGTCCATCAGAAGAACTTCCGGCTCATTGGCCAGGGCCCGGGCAATGCACAGCCGCTGCTGCTGTCCCCCGGACAGGCCCAGGGCGCTCTTTTTCAGCCGGTCCTTCACCTCATCCCAAATGGCCGCGTCCCGCAGGGATTTTTCCACAATGCCATCCAGTTCGCTGTGGTTTCGGATGCCATGGGTCCGGGGACCGTAGGCCACGTTGTCATAAATGGACATGGGAAAGGGGTTTGCCTTCTGGAACACCATCCCCACCTGCTTGCGCAGCCAGGTGGTGTCCACGGTTTTGTCAAAAATGTTCTGCCCGTCAAAGCAGACCTCCCCCTCAATGTGCACCCCGGGAACCAGGTCGTTCATTCGGTTCAGGGTTTTGAGGAAGGTGGACTTTCCGCAGCCGGACGGACCAATCAGGGCAGTGATCTGCCGGGCCGGAATGTTCACATTGATATCTTTCAGCGCGTGATGCCCCCGGTCGCTGGCACTGGTTTTTCCATCGGTGCCGTACCACAGGTTCAGGGACTTGGCGGTAATGATCTCAGCTGCCATGGTTCAGCCTGCCTTTCGTTTCAGTTTCTTGCCTGCCAGGGTGGCGGCAAAGTTGATCAGGAACACCAACAGCATCAGGACCGCGGCAATGGCAAAGGCCACACCGGTCTCCCCCCGCTCGTTGGCGTAGACATATAGGGCCACTGTCAGGGTGGCGGAAGAGGCCTGAAGAGAGGTGATGAAATTGTTCAGCTCCAGGCCGAACCCCGCTGTAAAGAGCAGAGCCGCAGACTCGCCCACAATGCGGCCCACCGCCAGGATGCAGCCGGTGACAATGCCGTCCACCGCGTTGGGCAGCACCACAGTGCGAACCATGTGCCACTTCCCCGCGCCCAGGGCCAGCGCCCCCTCCCGGTAGGACTGGGGCACCGTCTTCAGGCTCTCCTGGGTGGTACGGACGATGGTGGGCAGAATCATGATGACCAGCGTCAGGCCGCCGGCCAGAATGCCCGCCTTCAATCCAAACAGCTGGAGAAAGAACAGCATGCCCACCAGACCAAAGATAATGGAGGGAATCCCGGTGAGGGTCTCCGTGGCAAACTCAATGGCCGCCACCACCTTCCGGTTGGTGGCATACTCCGTCAAGTAGATGGCCGCACCCACCCCCAGAGGGAGGACAATGACCATGGCCAGCAGAATGATATAGAGGGTATTGAGAAAGTTCGGCAGAATGCCGATGGTGTCGTTGATATAGCTGGTCTGGCTGGAGAGCAGTTCCCAGCTGATGTTGCCCAACCCCCGGTAAAAGATATATCCAATGAGGAAAAGCAGCAGCGCACAGGTGATCCCCGCGCAGAGATACAGCAGGGTGCGCAGGCTCCGGTCATACGCCTTGCGCCGCTTGGAAAGGGATGACATCTCAATTCTCCTTCTTTCGTTTGATACAGACATTCAGGAAGACGTTGATCAGCATGATGAACAGGAAGAGCACCAGGCCAATGGAGAACAGCGCCTGCCGCTGGAGGCTGCCCACCGAGGCATAGGACATCTCCGAGGCGATGGCCGTGGTCAAAAACCGCACCGAGGTGAACAGCCCAGGCATGTTGGCCACATTGCCGGCCACCATGATAATGGCCATGGCCTCGCCAATGGCCCGACCCACCCCCAGGACAACAGCCGTGGCCACCCCGCTCCGGGCCGCCGGAAGGGTCACCCGGAACACCGTTTCCAAGTGGGTGGCGCCCAGGGCCAGGGAGGCCTGCTCATACTCCTCCGGGACCGCTCGGAGAGAGGTCTCGGAGACACTGATGATGGAGGGCAGGATCATAATGGCCAGCACCACAATCGCTGCCAGCAGGCAGGCGCCGGAGGACAGACCGAAGGCCTTTTGAATCCCGGGCACCAGCACAATCATACCAACCAGGCCGTAAACCACCGAGGGAATCCCCGCCAGCAGCTCCACCGCCGTGTGAATGACCGCAGCCATCCGGGGATTGGCCACCTTGGCCAAGTAAATGGCTGTCATCAGCCCAATGGGGACCCCGATCAGCACCGCTCCGGCGGTACCGTAGATGGAGGTGAGGATAAACGGCAGAATCCCGTAAGAGGGGTCAGAGGCCGTGGGGGCCCAGGTCTGTCCCAGCAGGAAATCCGTCAGGCCAATTTCCTTCATCGCGGGCACACCAGAAATAATCAGGTACACACTGATGACCAGCACAAAGCCCACTGCCACAATGCCGCACAGTAGAAAAATGGTGTGCATCAGCCACTCCAGGGCATCCTTGGCCCCCCGTCGTCCGGGTTCGGCTCTTTTTGCCCTGTGGCCAGGCTTGGCCGCGGCAGGGCCGGAATTGTTCAATGCTTTTTCCATGGGAAGCTCCTTCTCTCGCCAACAAAACCATAAGGTAAGCGGTACGGACCCTGCCCCCGAGAGGCAGGAGGCCCGCACCGCTTGGGTGAATCGCTTGGTTATTCCGCCACAGGAACCGCGCCGGCGTTGCGGATCAGCTCACTGGCGTCCTTGGAGGTGGCGTAGTCAAAGAAGGCCTGTGCAGCCGTGGACAGGGACGCATCCGACTTGGTGACCAGCACGAAGGGACGCTGAATCTCATAGGACCCGTCCAGAACCGTCTCCTCAGAGCAGGCCACACCATTCACCGTCAGGGCCTTGATGCCCTCCTTGCCCTCTACCGCAGACAGGGACGCGTAGCCAATGGCGTTGGGGCTGTTCTTCACGGCCTCAATCACCGCGCCGGTGGAGGTGAGCTCCTGGCTGAGCTTGCAGGTGTCCTCGGTTCCGGTGATGGACTCAAACCCGTCCCGGGTGCCAGAGTTGGCCTCCCGGCCGATGCAGGCGATCTCCCCGTCGGCGCCGCCTACTTCACTCCAGTTGGTGATCTCCCCGGTGAAAATCTTGGCGATCTGGTCCACCGTCAGGTCCGCCACCTGGCTGTCGGCATTGACGATAACGGCGATGCCGTCCAGGGCGATGGTGGTTCCTTTCAGGCCGGAGGAGGTCTCCTCTTCCTTCAGCGCCCGGGAGGACAGGCCGATGTCCGCGGTGCCGTTGACCACAGCTTCAATGCCCGCACCGGAACCCGTGGCATCATAGGAGACCGTCACATTGCCGTCGTTGTCATTTTCAAACTGCTCCTTCAGGTTGCCGATCACCTTCTCCATGGAGGTGGAGCCATTGGTAGCCACCGTACCGGAGACAGTGGACGCAGAGTCCGTATCGCTGCCATCTGTTGTTGCAGGATCGGTGGATTCATTTCCGCAGCCGGCAAGCGTCAGGGCCAGAACCGCAGAGGCAGCAAGAATGCTCATGGCTTTCTTCATGGTTCTTTTCATGGTTAAATTCCTCATTTCTTTCTTGGTTTTCTGTTTGATCTCTTGTTTTCTACAAGTACAGTGTATCCAGTTTCGGTTAAAGGAAAAACCAAAGAAAGATAAAGTTTTGGTTAAATCAAAATTTTTTCTTCCCTTGGTATTTTTCCCCCTGTACCAGAAAAAAAGTCTTGGATGGCAAAGAAAAAACGGCCTGAGGTAATTACCTCAGGCCGTCGCTGCTTTCGTAGCCGTGTCTCTTTCTCTGCCTCAAATCAGCTGCTGTTCATTGATAATCAGCTTAAACTGAAGCCCCAAGGTGTCCGCCGCCTTCCGGCAGAGAACCATCCGGTTGAGAAAAATTTCAAAATAGTCCATCACAGAGCCATACCGGGTGTCAATGTGGAGTTTGAGCTTAATGAGCGTCTTGTTCTCATTGATCTTCAGCTCCGCCTTGGTCACCGAATAGTTGACCCGGTCATGGATGTCAAACTTGCTGATGTCCTGGTTGCGCACCCGGCTGCGGCGGACGTCGGATTTGTCCGCCAGAATCAACGCCGCCGCCATGGGACTGACAGGCGTACCTGTCCCCTCGTCGTGGTTGCCAATGGCAGTGACCACCTCGGCAATGTCCAAGGGGTCCATATGCAGATGGTCCAGCAGGCGGAAGGCCATCACCGCCCCGCTCTGAGAATGGTCGATGCGGTTGACCAGGTTGCCAATGTCGTGGAGGTAGGCCGCGATTTGGACCAGCTCCACCTCCCGCGGGGTGTACCCCAGCGTCTCCAAAATATACTTGCTGTTGGCCGCCACCAGTCCCACGTGGGCAAAGCTGTGCTCGGTAAAGCCCAGATTGATCAGGGACTCGTCTGCCTTCTGAATATAGGTCCGGATACCCGGGTCCTTTTTAATTTCTTCAAATGTAATCATGGATTTCTCCTTCTAACTTCAAATAAGGTGCTCGCTCTCCTCCATTCAGGCCGCGCTTTGTTTGGGGAAACGCAGGGTAATGGTTGTTCCCGCGCCCGGTTCACTGTCCAGGGAGAGCTGGGCATTATGGTATTGGGCGCCGTGCTTGACAATGGACAGCCCCAGGCCGGTGCCCCCCACCCGGCGGGAATGGCTCTTATCCACCCGGTAGAACCGCTCAAATACCCGGTCCTGCTGCCCTTCGGAGATTCCAATGCCGGTATCCTCCACGGATACAACCACCTGGTCCTCCTCTTCCGTCACCCGGACGGTCACAGCGCCCCCGTCTTTGTTGTACTTAATGGCATTGTCACAGAGATTATAGATCATCTCATGGAGAATCCGCCACACCCCCTGGATCGTCTGGCGCCCCCCTTCCATGTGCAGGGAAATTCCCCGCTTCGCGGCCACAGGGGTGAGCTCCTGGAGGATCTTTTGGGACAGGTCATACAGGTCCACCCGTTCCGCCGACAGCTCTTCCGACCCCTCATCCAGGCGGGAGAGCTTCATAATGTCGTCAATGAGGGCAATGAGCTGGCCGCACTCCTTGTAAATGTCCCCCGCGAACTCCCTCATCTTATCCGCTTCCACCAGCCCCTCTTTCATGAGCTCGGCAAACCCGGAAATGGAGGTGAGGGGGGTTTTCAGCTCATGGGAGACATTGGCGGAGAACTCCCGCCGCAGGCTCTCCCGCTCCTCTCGTTCGGTGACATCCACCATGAGAATCACCGCGCCGGTCACCTGCCCGTTGGCAGTAACCGGACTGGCCAGAATCTCGAAGATGTGGGACTCGCCCCGCATCAGGGTCTCGGCATGGCGGCCGGCCAGGGCTTTGCCCGCGGCCTCCCAGATCTCCCGCCGGCAGGTCCCCTGCCGGATGCTCTCGGGCTGCTGCTTCTCCCCCAGCAAGTGAAAGGCGCTCTGATTTCCGGAGAGCACATGGTAACGGCTGTCGATGAGCAAAACCCCTTCGCTCATGTTCTCCGCCAAGGCGGCAAACTCCCGCTGCCGGCGGCCCAGGGCGTCCATCTGCCGGCCAATGGTGCGGTTCTGCTCCCGCAGGCGGCTGACCAGGGGAAAGAGCTCCTCATAGGTCTCATCCAGCCTGGGGTTTTCCAAATCCAGGCTGTTGATGGGTTTGGTAATCTGCCGGGACAGCCGGGAGGCCAGAATCCCCGACAGGATGAGGGCCAGCACCAAAATCCACAGCACCGGCTGGAGAACCCCCAGAATCAGCGCCCCCACCGTGGTCTCCACACAGGAAATCCGCAAAACCGTCCCGTCCGACAGACGGGCGGCATAGTAGAGATTCTTTTGCAGCAGGGTGTTGGAGAGATGTTTTCCCTGTCCAGAGCCCTCCTCCAGCGCCTGCCGGATCTCCGCCCGGTCCCCGTGGTTCTCCATGGTGGCGGGGTCTGCCACACTGTCATAGAGCACGGTGCCGTCGGTGTCCACCCAGGTCAGGCGCTGGGTGGTCCGCAGACCGGTCAGGTAGGCCTGTCCGCTCTCCTCCATGCCGTGCTTCACATAGGCCAGCTCCTCCTGGAGCTGCTGATAGACCTCCTCCTCATACTGGGAGGCCATCACCGCCACGAAAAGCCCGGTGCACAGGATCATCACCGCCAGCCCCACTAGGAAGCAGCTGCGGAAAATTTTCCCCGTCATGAGGCCCCTCCAATCTTGTAGCCCACCCCCCGGACGGTCTCAATATAGTGCCCGGCAGCGCCCAGCTTGGTCCGCAGGGTCCGCACATGGACATCCAAGGTCCGGTTCTCCCGGCTGAACTCCTGGCCCCAGACCCCGTCCATGATGGCGTCCCGGGTCATGGCCATGCCCTGGTGCTCCAGCAGCAGGCACAGAAGTTCAAATTCCTTGTTGGTCAGGGGAACCTCCTCCCCTGCCACCCGGACCACATGGCGCTGGGGGCTGACGAAAAGGTCCCCCACCTGGTAGTCCTCGGTCTCCGGCTTCTGCTCCGTGCGGCGGAGGACCGCCCGGACCCGGGCCACCAGCTCCATCATGCCGAAGGGCTTGGAGATAAAGTCATCGGCGCCGCTGTCCAGGCCCACCACCCGGTCATACTCCGTGTTCTTCGCGGTGAGCATGATCACAGGAATGCGCTTGGTGGCCGCCGAGGCCCGCAGCTTTTGCAGGATGGAAAGGCCATCCTCCTCCGGCAGCATAATATCCAGCAAGATCAAGGCGGGCTGGGGGCCCTCCATCGCGCTCCAAAAATCAGAAGGCCGGTCAAAGCCCTGGGCCTCGTAGCCTTGGCTGCCCAGGGCGTAAATGACCAGCTTGCGAATGCTGTCGTCGTCCTCCAGCAAGTAAATTCGTTCCATTGGGGATGCCTCCTCATTTCCTCCCATTTAACCTGTTCTTTACAACCAGTCTATCCCCAGCATGTAAAATAAAAAACCACCCAAATGTTAAATTTTCGTTAAACAGAGGAAGCCCCTTCCGCTGGCAAAGGACAGACGGTCACCTCGCCGTCCTCATGGACCAAAATCTCCCGCACCTGTTCAAACAGAAGCCGCCGGGACAACGCCTCTGGCTGTACCCCCAGCGCCTGGGCCACCTGGGACCGGAGCCGGTCCTCCCGAATGGTGTGCTTGGTGCAGGCGGTCTTGGACTTTCGGCGGTAGGTGGAGCAGGTGTAGTAGACGATGCCCCGGGCGGTCTTCCGGCTCATGGATTTGCCGCAGTCCGCGCACCGCAGGAAGCCGGCAAACAGGTGCAACGTCCTCTGTCCCGGCGCCCGGCGGGTCTCCCGCTGGGCCAGTTCCTGGGCCCGCTGGAACAGGGCCGGGGGCACAAGGGGGACATGGGTTCCCTCCACCACATACCAGTCCTCAGGAGGAACCGCCATGGTCTGGTGCACCTTATAGCTCACCACCCGCTGCCGGCCCTGCACCAGGGTACCCGCGTAGACGGGATTTTGGAGCATCCGGGCCACCGTGGCCGGGGTCCACAGGCCATCGTTGGCAGGCCCTGGGCGCCGGTATCGGGACCCCTTCCCGGCCTTATAGGCGGTGGGATTGGGCAGCCCCAAGCCGTTGAGCCGGCTGGCGATGGTCCCCTTTCCCACCCCCTGGACATACCACTCAAATACGCGAGCCACCACCGCCGCCGCCTCGGGGTCCGGGATCAGGGTGTTCCGGTCTGCCGGGTCCTTATCGTATCCGTAGGGGGCGAAGGACCCGATAAACTCCCCCCGCCGCCGCTTCATATCCAGGGTCCGCCGGACATCCGCGGAGGTTTTGGCGGCATAGCGGTCATTGAGAATCCCATTGATGGGAATTTCCAGCCCCATCTGCACCGCCTCGGGGTCCAAAAAGCTGTCCACCCGGGGACTGCCCAGGGAGATAAACCGGGTGCGGTAGCGGGGAAACACCTCCTCCAAAAAATAGCCTTGGTCCGCATAGTTCCGAAAGGCCCGGGAGAGGGTTTTGCACACGATACAGTTCAGCTTCCCCGCCTTCATATCCCCGATCATTCGCTGGAAACTCTCCCGGCTGTCATCGGTGCCGGTTAGGCCATCATCCACATAGATCCCGGCCAGCTCCCACTGGCCTTGGAATTCATGCTCCAGGTAATCCAGCAAAATCTTTCGTTGGTTCTGCACGCTGAGGCTCTCCTCCCGCCCGTCATCCCGGGACAAACGGATATACAGCCCCACCCGCCAAAGGCCGCCGGCCAGCTTTCCGCCTCTGCCCATAGGCTCCCTCCTTTTTCGGCCGTCCTGGGACAACCGTCTTCGGTAGAACCTATGCATCGGGCACCGCCCTCTATGAACCTGTTTCCCCCTGTCCTTCCTTCCGCGTCAGCGCCCCCAGGGTGGTCTCCGCCCAGGAGTAGTTGGACATGTACTCCCCGCGAAAGGCATTGGCCTCCCGCCGGTCCCCGGCCAGGAAGCGATAGTAGTCGCAGTCCACCCGTTCCGGGTCCACCGCGATCAAATCCCGCTTCTTAATGATGATCGCCCCCTGGCCCAGCCCCTGGAGGGTGGTCCGCAGGTCCGTGATGAGGCTGCGCAGCTGGCTGCGGATGCTCGGGGTGTCCAGGCGGCCCTCCCACAGGATGGAGATCAGCTCCCCCATGGTGCTCCCCGCCCCCCGGCGGTCGATCAAGTAGGCAAACAGCTCCTTGGTCCGGCTCCGGCTGAAATGGACAGGCCGCCCTCCATAAAAGACCTCAAAATTGCCGAACGCCTGCACCCGCAGGGTGGGTGCTGCCCGCTCCTGTACGGGGTAACGCAGGTTGCGCAGTTCCTCTTCCACCGCCTTGACGGTGACAGGCTTGCGAATATATCCGCTGGCGTGGAGCTGAAAGGCCTCCGCCATGTATTGGGAAAACCCCGTGACAAAGATCAGGTTGCCCCGGGGACAGAGCTCTTTCAGCCGCTGGGCCAGGGCGATGCCGCTCATCCCCGGCATCTCAATATCCAAAAAGGCCACATCAAAGCCCTCTCCAGTCTCCTCCAGCCACGCCAGCAGCCGACGGGCACTGGAAAAGGGATGGATTTCCCCCTGGGGACAGGCCTGCCGAATCCGGTCCGTGAGCATATCCAGCATCAGGGCCTCGTCATCCGCCGCGATGATCCGCATCAAAAGACTCCTTTCCTTGGGTATCCCCTGTCTTGGGAATCCGCACCTGGGCCACTGTCCCCACGCCCTCCTGGCTGGCGATGCAGAGCGTCCCGCCGCACTGGGCGGTCAAGCGGCTGCGGACGTTCTCGATCCCCACGTGTTCCCGCCCGTCCCCACGCACCCGCACCGGGTCAAACCCCACACCGTCATCCCGGATGGTCACCTGGTAACTCTCCTCCGTCTCCCGGGCGGAGATCCAGATGGTGCCGCCCTCCTCCCGCTTGGTGACCCCATGGCGTACCGCGTTCTCCACCAGCGGCTGCAGGCTCAGGGCCGGGAGGAAGAAATCGCTGGTCTCAATGGCATACTCCACCCGCAGATGGGCTCCAAAGCGGATACGCTCCAGATTCAGATAGCACCGCACATGCTCCAGCTCCCGGCTGGCGGGGATGACCCGCGTGCTCTGCAGGCTGTCCATGTTCCCCCGGAGGAAGCGGGCCAGCTCATCGGTGGCCTCCTGGGCCTTCTGGGGATTGGTTTCACAGAGCCACTCGATGCTTCCCAAAATGTTATACAGGAAATGGGGCTGAATTTGGCTGAGCATAATGGCAATCTTCTTCTCCGCCAGTTCCTTGTCCTGGGCCCGCAGACGCCGGTCCCGCTGCAGCTGGACATTGACAAAGACCAGCACCAGGGTCAGCGTCGCCCCGATGCCCAGCAAGGTAATCTCCGTCCAAAGCAGTTCCGCCGCCAGAATGCCCATGGGCAGCAGCACATACGCCGGCAGAAGTTCTCTCTCCTCCCGCGCCTGTCCCTTGCGATGCAGGCCCATCACGCCCCCCACCAAGGCCAGCGCCACCAGCCCGATGGCCTGGGAGAGCCAAAATCCCTCTCCCCGCAGGCAGAGGTGCTCCGGCGTGATGGTATAAAACAGGCCGGTAAACTGGGTGAGAACGGTCAGGCCAATCCCCAGCAGGCACAACGCGGACACACTCCGCCGAATCCAGGGACACGTTGTCCAAAGAGAGGCCCGGACCAAGAGATACTGACAGTAGAGGAAGAGAAGCACATATCCCGACAGGTATTGCAGAAAATTTCCCAGCCAGTTCCAAACCACATACTCCGTCCCGTTCCAATACCAGGCCCAGGCATCCGCCCACAGGGACACTAAGTTCACCAGCAGCATCCCCACAAACAGCCGGGTGGAAGGGTTGGAGCGGTCCCCGTGGAGCAGCAGACTGCCCAGAAGAATGAGGGTGAGAATGCTTCCAAAACACTCCAGCGCAATGTTAATCTCCGCCATGCCGCCCCTCCTCTTCCTGTTGAATCAGGTCTATCATACCATCCCGTCGGGGTTCTGGCAAGCCGGCGGCGTACCACGCTGTCGTCAGGTACCTCATGCCCAATGGTACCGCTGTGCCTTCTCCGGATACCTGGATTTCTCCCAGGATATCCCGCGTTTATGACCCAGTCATGTCGAAATTCTTAACATTTGATCAAGCGGGCCCACCCCTGTGAGGGGGCGGGCCCGCCGGAACGCAAGCTTATTTCAGCCAAGCGGAATTGGTGTCGCTGACCAGGTTGTCCACCCCATAGAGGTAGAGCACCCGGTCCACCGGATGTTCCGCCACAAACTGGGACAGGTTATCCCGGTAGTACCGCAGGTCCACCAGGTAGATATTTTGATAGTCGGACGCCAGGAAGGTACTGAAGCAGTGGGCATAGGAATCCCGGATCACCAGAAGGTTCCCCCCCTCCGCGTTGGGATTCTGGATGGTGACCAGGCTGTGGTTGCCATCCAGAAAAACCGGGTATTTATCCATCTCCTCCAGGTGCGAGGGGAAGAAAAGGCTGTGCGAAACCTGGGGCGCGGCGCTTCCGTCGATCAAGGTCACCGTGGGCTGAATTCCGCTGTCCCACACCTCCACCTGATCCGGCTGGGTGAACCAGTAGCCGCTGCCCGACCAGGTGGTGCCGTAGAACCCATCGTAGCTGGCCACCTCATAGGCATCCCGGGAGAGGTAAGGCGCCCCCTGGGCGATCTGATAGGCCCGGTAGAGCAAATAGTTCCCATAGGAAGTCAGATGGTGGTCGGTCCGGTAGCAGATCTGGCCGGTTTCCTTCCCCTCCAGCAGGGCCTGCCGCACATCCACCAGACGGGTATTTTGCAAGATCTGCTCTGCCTTGTCATAGAGCTGGTCATCGTCGTAGGTCCCATGGAACGTGGGAAGGACTTCTTCCATGAGATAGCCCGTAGAGGGTACCATCATCAGGTCTGCCGGAACCCCCAGCTGGGCGGCGAATTGATCGAACTTGGTTAGGTTGTCCGTGAAAATCTTCTCATTGTAAGTCTTGGGGGCGTTGATCAGATAGCCCTGCTTGCAGTGGTAGATATCCTGGGCTCCATTGCGGCCGGTGGCCAGGTTCCAATAGGCGTTGACCCCCACAAAGAAATCCCGTCCGGGGACCTGGTCCGCAGTAAACTTCTCCAGCTGTTCCTGGGTTTCCCCCTCCAGAATCCCGGAGACCGTCACCTCAGGCCGCCCGGCCAGATAGCGTTTCTCATTCTCCGAGTAGTCCCGCACCGGGGAGAACAGCAGCAGAAGGGCCATGACCCCCAGAAATACCAGGAAGATCAGCGCCGGCAAAAAGGAATACAATTTTTTCACAATAGGTTCCCCCTCTCAGAACCGGAAATACAGGAAGGGATTGTAGCTGTCGCTGACCAGGCTGGCAGTACACAGGAGCAGCGCGGCCAGACAAAGCGCCCCTTCCACCAAGGGCATGGCTTTTTTCCCCTGGAGCTTCTCCCACAGATTCTTGGCCAGGGGCGTGGCTGCCACCACCCCAATGACCGCCATACCAAGCCACGGCATCACCAGGGAAGCCCCTCCCATGGTGCCCGGCGAGAAGGAGAACATCACCTGAAGGTAGGCCAGCGCCGTGGACAGGTCCGGGGAGGCAAAGAACACCCATCCGATGATCACAATGACCATGGCATACAGATGCTGGAACACTGCCGGCAGCCGGCGGATATATTTCCCCAGCAACAGCTTTTCCAACAGCAGCAGCACCCCGTAGTAGAACCCCCAGAACAGGAAGTTCCACCCCGCGCCGTGCCAAAAGCCCGTCAGGGCCCACACCACCAGAATGTTGACACACTGGCGGAGCTTGCCGCACCGGTTGCCCCCCAAGGGGATATACACATAGTCCCGGAACCAGGTGGACAGGGAGATGTGCCACCGGCGCCAAAACTCCGTCACGCTCTTGGAAATATAGGGATAGTTGAAGTTGATGCAGAATTCAAAGCCCAGCATTCTCCCCAGGCCTCGAGCCATGTCGGAGTAACCGGCAAAGTCGAAATAAATCTGCAACGTATAGGCACAGGCTCCCGCCCAGGCCCCCAGGGCGCCGGCGGCCACCGGGTCGGCGGACATGGCGTCCCACAGCATGCCAAACTGGTTGGCCAGCAGCACTTTTTTGGCCAGCCCCACCACAAAGAGGCGAACCCCGGAATTAAAAAGGGTGGGCGTCTCCCGTCGGGAGACCAGCTGCTCGTTGACATCCTTGTACCGGACAATGGGGCCGGCGATGAGCTGGGGGAACAGGGAGATGTAGGAGGCAAAGTTAATCAGGTTATGAGAGGCCGCGCAGTCATCCCAATAGACATCAATGAGATAGGACACCGCCTGGAAGGTGTAGAAGGAAATCCCGATGGGCAGCGCAATGTCCACCTCCGGCAGGGAGGACAGCCCCGGAATCTCCCGCAGGGTGCTTACAAAGAGGCCGGCGTACTTGAACACCCCCAGTGCCGCCAGGTTCAGCACGATGCCCACCACCAGCACCGCCCGGCGCCGGCCCTGGGTGGACTGCTTGTCCATGAGCAGCCCGGCAAAGAAGTTCACCAGAATGGAGCCGATCATAATGAGGACGTAAACAGGCTCTCCATAGGCGTAAAAAACCAGGTTGGCCAGGAGCAGGAAGAAGTTCCGGAATCGGAAGGGCAGAATGTGGCTGACCAACAGAACCACCGTCAAAAACAGGAACAGGAAAGGTAAACTTGAAAAAACCATAGGCGTTTATTCTCCAATAAATGCTGCCGGGCAGTCCTTCGATTGCCCGGCAGCCGGTTTCTTTTTTGATGCTCTGGGAACACGCACTCAGGACAGCGCGCTCTGGAACGCGGCCGCCATGTCGTCATAGTGGGAGGAGAAGAACATCCCCACATAGACGCCGTCGGTGACCACCTTGCACTTTTCCGCCAGCGCCAGACTGTCGGGATCGTAGGAGGCAGCCTGCTCTGCGATGGTGGACAGACGGGTTTCCAGCTTTTCAGCCACAGTGGCGGCAGCGGACTCGTCAACCGCCTCCACCATCACCACTTCCTGGGCAAACGCTGCCCCGGAGGAGGCGGAAAAGCTGGCGGAATTCTTCACCATATCTTCCGTAATTCCATACAGATTATTCAGTCCCTCGGTCTCCACCTCCAGGACATCCGTCAGGCTGTAATCCGTTACAAACTGGGTCCGCAGCGCCGCCAGGTCCACGGTTTTGCCTGTCTCATTGGAACTGGTCTGATTCTGGCCGTTTTCCGTGTTTTCATTGGTTCCGGGCTCCTCGCCGCAGGCGGCCAAGGACAGCGCCATGGTCAAGGTGAGCACAATGGCTGCAAGAGATACTATCCGTTTCATACTTCCTCATTCATCCTCCTAAAAAATATCTTACTTCAGCGCCTGGGGCACATGGGTGAGGAGATAGTCTGCCCACGCCGCAGCACCGTCGTAATTGAAATGGATCCCCATGGCCCGGTCCCCGCTGAACTCACTCCGGAGAAATCCATTCTCATCGGAGACCGCCTCTGCCACATTGACAAAATACCACTGCTTCTCCTGGCAAATCTGACGCATTCTCTCATTGAATGCCTGAATGGTCCCATTGTTTAAGGCGTCATCCGCCCGGGGGCTGTCCGCGGTCATCGGCGTCACCGACTGGATGAAAATGGCCGCCTCGGGGGACTTGGCCAGGATCTGATCAACTAATGTTACCAAATCTTGACTTGCTCTGTCAACACCCCCGGCGATACAATTCATGCCCAGCATCAAATAAACTTTTTTCGCGCCGGCGCTGGCGATGCCGTCCGCCACCAGGGGGTGCTGGCCGGACCCCTTGGGATATTCCGGAAGCCGGGCATTCCCCGCCTGATAGGACAAGGCATTGGTCTGGCTCAAGCTCACAGAGCAAAAGAACGCCGGACTCCCCAGCCGGCCTGTGCTGGTATTGTAATTTTCCAGCATCACCGACACGGAATCTCCCACAAAGGCCGCATCTGCAAACCACTGGGGGTCCACCGCCTCGGCGGCGGGAACCACAGGGTCAAAGGCTGGCGGCAGATTTTCCGGGCCGCCGCTCTCTCCTTGGACCAGCAGCGTCTCCTCCCCTTCGGCAGGCGGCACCGACTGGCTGCAGGCAGACCCGGTCAATAGGAATAGTAGGACGAGAATTCGGATCGTCCATTTTTTCATGGAATTCTCCTTTCCATTGATTACAGCAAATCCTGGGGAATATGGGTTTTGAGATACTGCACCCAAATCTTGGCTCCCTCATAGGTAAAGTGCATGCCCATACTGCCGTAGTCACTGCAGTACTCCTTTTTCAGGAAGCCCTTTTCGTCTTTGAATGCCTCGGCCACGTTCACATAATACCAGCGATTGTCCTGGCAATACGCTTTCATGGTCTCGTTAAATGCGTTAATCTGTTCGTTGTTCAGCTTTTCCGAGTAGCTGGTGCTGGAATCCGCCATAGGGGTCACGGACTGCACCACAATCTGAACCCCTGGATTCTTTTCGATGATCTGGTTGAGAATAGTGAGGTAATCCTTGGTGGCCCGCTCCACCCCATAGGCGATGTTGTCCATACCCAGCATCACATAGACCACCTTGGCGCCGGTGGCCGCCACGCTGTCCCCAATGGCCGGCTTTTGGCCGGACCCCTTGGGATACTCCGGCAGGATCTTGCCAGTGAGCATATTGGTGGGGCTCATGCTGCCGGCACAGAGGAACTTGGCGCCGCCCAGCGCGCCGCTGGCGCCGCAGTAGGCCTCCAGGGTCATGGAGATGGAATCCCCGATAAAGACCGCCTGGTCAAAGAAGGTCACAGGCCCCTCCTCCGTCTCTGGCACCAGCGCCGTGAACGTGATGTCCTGGTAATTGTCATACAGGCTGTCATAGGCCCCTTCCGTCAGGTCCACCACCGCGCTGCCCTCGGGGATCTCCATGTCCGCCGCCGTCATCACCCGATAGACCACAGCGGCGCACTCCTCCCGGGTCAGGGTGTTGTCCGGCTGGAAAAAGCCGTTGTCATATCCCTTGACAATCCCCGCCATCTGGCAGGCGGTCACCCCGCTGCGGGCATATTCATCAATATACAGGGAGTCCTTAAACTGGTCGGGCTCCACCACCTGCAGCAGAGAGATCTCCTCCAGGGCCGCAAACCGGGCCACAACGGTGCACACCTGCTCCCGGGTCAGGGAGTGCTCCGGGGCAAAGGTGGTCTCGGTGGTCCCGCCCACCAGGCCGTTTTGGTAGGCCCAGCACACCGCGTCGTAGTAGGGGGAATCCTTGGTGACATCGGTGAAGTTGGGGGCCGCTTTCTCCTTCTTCTTGTCCCGGCTCTTCTTGCGGTCCTTGAAAACGCCCTGGTCCATATTATAAAGGTAGAGGACCAGGTTTCCCCGGGTCTCCTCCTCCTGCCCCTGGAATTTCTCACTGGAAGGCAGCACGCCGGCCTTATTCAGCTCCGTGATGTATTGATAACTCCACAGATCCTGGGTCACATCAATATAAGGGTTCTCCCAGTCCTCCGTGCTTCCCGCCGGTTCGCGGAGCAGGGACGCCGAGGAGAACAGAATCATAAATACAAGAAACCAGCTGATGGCCTGTTTCACCCACATCACCTTCCAGAAAATTCCTACCTGCACCTTAGAAAAAAGCACATAGTGAAGTTAGTCTATTGTACGGTATGTTCTGCATCAAAAGCGCACCAAATTTCCCCTTTTTTCCCCGTTTTTCCCGCCTGTGTTGTCCATCCTTCCTTGCATCCGTGGGACCCGTGGGACCCGCAGCGCCAGGCGTCCCCGGCTGACCCGGAATTCCGGGCTGTCCAGCAGGGCCCGTGGGACCCGTGGGGCCGGCAGGGCCTGTGGGGCCGATGGGCTGCAGCGTGGACAGCAGGGTAAAGTCCGGAGACTCCCCAGGCACCCCGCTGGCGTTGTCTACGTTGGCCACATAGAGGAAGCCATTATAGGTCACCAGCTGGCCCGCCCGGTAAATGCCGCCCAGCACCCAGGGCGTGGGCACGCACCCGGTGTTGCAGGGAGGCAGAGGCGGGCAGGGGGGTTGGGGCGGATAGGGAGGCTGCGGGGGGCAGGGCTCCGGCATCGGGGGTGGGCAGGGCGGCGGACACTGAGGCGGGCACTGGGGCGGGCAGCAGCCAGGCGGTGTCCAGGGCCGCCGGTTGGGCAATTCAAAGTCGTTGCATTGGTAACGCTTCATATTGCTTCCTTTCTCCGCCGAAACGGCGGGACGATCTCATGAGGGCAGGTCACCCTCAAACCACTCTATGCCCCTGCCAGCCTTTTTGCGCCCGCTTGGTCCCTCCTTCCCAAAAAATCCTATGGCGCGGCCGGAAAAATGGTGGTATAATAGCGCAAAACGGCTATGGCCCGCATCCAGCCGCCAGCCAGGAGAGAGGGGGAAGGAATATGGAAGCCCAAGCCCGTCCCATCGGGGTCTTTGACTCCGGTCTGGGCGGCATCAGCGTTCTCCGCGCCTGCGTGCGCCTGCTGCCCCAGGAAAATTTTCTCTTTTTCGGGGATTCCGCCAACGCCCCCTATGGGGAAAAGTCCCTGGACCAGGTCCGGGCCCTGACCCTCTCCGCCGTGGACAGGCTGCTGGAGCAAGGGGTCAAAGGAATCGTGGTGGCCTGCAACACCGCCACCAGCGCAGCCATCGGCCTGCTGCGCCAGCTCCACCCGGGACTGCCCATCATCGGCATCGAGCCTGCGGTGAAGCCCGCCGCGCTGGCTGCGGGCAGTTCTTCGGTGATCGTCATGGCCACCCCCCTCACCATCCGGGAGGATAAATACCAAAAGCTGGCCGCCGCTTTCTGCGGCCACGCCAACGTCATCTCCCTGCCCTGCAAGGGGCTGGCGGAGATGGTGGAGCGGGGCATCTTTGACGGTCCGGTTCTGGACGCCTACCTGCAGGACCTCCTCCTGCCTTTCCGGTACTGCAACATCGACTATATTGTTTTGGGCTGTACCCACTATCCCTTCGTCCGAAAGGCCATCGCCCGCAATTTCGGCCGTCCCGTCTCCATCATCGACGGCAGTGAGGGCACCGCCCGGCAGCTTCGCCGCCAGCTGGAGGCCGCGTCTCTTCTGACCGACCGAACCGGGTTCGGCACGGTCACCTTTCAAAACAGCCGCCCGGACAAGCTGGCCATGAGCCAGACCCTGTTCCAGATGAAATACTGATCTTCCAGGCCAGCCAAACGAGGCTGGCCTTTTCTCCTCCTTTCCTTTCACGCCGGTGCCCGGGCAGCGCCTTCGTATCATAGCAGGAATTTCTTGGGGAGAAATGAAGAAAAAAGAAAGGTTTTCTTAAAAAATGACACGCCGGCCGGGCACCGCCGCCCGGCCCCACAGAAAGGAGTCTCCATGATCCGATCCTTCCGCCCTGACGACCTGCCCTCTCTGATGGACCTCTGGCTGTCCGGCAATCTGGAGGCCCACGCCTTTATCCCGCCAGACCATTGGCACCGGCACACCGCCCTGGTGGCCCGCCTGCTCCCCCAAGCGGAGCTGTCCATTTACGAAACCGGCGGACACATCGCGGGTTTTGCCGGCATGACGGGGCACCACCTGTCCGGTCTCTTCGTCCGCAGCACCTGCCGCTCCACCGGGATCGGCCGCGCCCTGCTCACTCATTTGAAAGCCAGGCACCCGCTGATCACCTTACAGGTCTATCAGAACAACCAGCGGGCGCTGGCCTTTTACCAACGGGAGGGCTTCTCTCCCCTCGACCAGGACACCGAGCCAGAGACAGGCCAGGTCTATCTGACCCTGGTCTGGCGCAAACCATAGAAAGGACGTTTTGCGATGCCATACAAAATTCTTGTCGTTGAGGACGATCCCACCATCCAACGGGAGCTGGTCACCCTTCTCCAGGCCGAGGGATATGAGGCCGCCGCCGTGGTGGATTTCTCCACTACACTCTCTCAGGTAAACACCGTTCAGCCCCACTTGATCCTTCTGGATATCAAGCTCCCCGGCCAAAGCGGGTTCTCCCTGTGCTCCCAGATCCGCGCTTTCTCCACGGTTCCCATCATCTTTGTCACCAGCTGTAACACGGACATGGATGAGCTCAGCAGCATTCTGCTGGGCGGCGACGCCTTTATCACCAAGCCCTACCACACCGCCATTCTCCTGGCCAAAATAGCCGCTCTGCTGCGTCGGGCCTATCCCGACCAACCCGGTCAAGTGCTCACCTATGGCGGGGCGGAACTCCACTTGGAACGCAGCCAGCTTCTCTATCAGGGGCAGGCGGCGGACCTGACCAAAAACGAGCTGAAAATCCTTTACTATCTGTTCAAACACGCCGGGACCATCTGCGCCCGGGGGGATCTGGTCTCCTATCTCTGGGACAACCAGCTCTATGTGGACGACAACGCGCTGAGCGTCAACATCGGCCGAATCCGGGAAAAGCTTTCTACCCTGGGCTTAGAAAATTTCATCAAAACCAAACACCGGCAGGGATACACCTTATGAGCGCCCGTCTGTTCTGGAAACAGCAGTTCCCCCTGCTCCTGGTCCATCTGCTGTCCATGGCCGCCCTGGCCTGCTTTCTCGCCCTAAACGGGAACAACCGGGACAGCATTCTGCTGATCCTGCTGACCTGGGCCGGGGTGGCGGGGGGCTGGATGGTCCGGTCTTATCTGCTGCGCAAGCACCAGCTGGATGCCCTGCTGTCCCTGTCGGAAAGCCTCCGGGAGACCTATCTCATCGGTGAAATCATGCAGGCGCCCACCCGGGCGGACGATCAGGTCTATTATCAAATTCTCAAGCGCGCCGGCCGGTCCATGCTGGAGCAGATCAGCGCCATCCAGCGGGAGCGCGGGGAATACCGGGAGTACATCGAGCAGTGGATTCACGAGGTCAAAACCCCCATCGCCGCCAGCAAGCTCCTCTGCGAAAACCACCCCAGCCCCGCTTCCCCGGCACTGCTGTCCGCCCTGGAGGCCATTGATCGCTACACCGAGCAAGCCCTCTACTACGCCCGCAGCGAACACACGGAAAAGGACTATTTCATCCGGGAACTCCGGCTCTTTGACGCAGTCCACCAGTCCATAGGGCAAAACAAGTATCTCCTGCTGCAAAACGGGGTCACCCTTCAGGTGCATGAGACGGAGGACACCATATTTTCCGATGAAAAATGGCTTTGCTTCATCCTCAATCAGCTCATCAGCAACGCGGTAAAATACCGGCGGGACCCTCCGGTCCTCACCTTCCGCGCCGTCCGGAACCAGGATACACTGACCCTCTCTCTGCAAGACAACGGCATCGGCATTGATGCCAGGGACCTGCCTCGCATTTTTGACAAAGGCTTTACCGGTCAAAATGGCCGCCGGTCCGCCCCAAACGCCACCGGGCTGGGGCTCTACCTCTGCAAACGCCTGTGCGACAAGCTGGACATCGGCCTCCAGGCCCAATCCTCCCCAGCGGGAACCACCCTTTCCCTGACCTTTCGGATCAACGACTTCATCCACGGGGTGCAGGGTCCGCTGTAATTCTTACAATTTTGTTAGAACTTTGTAAGAAAAGAAGCTACAAATTCCCTCCGGCATCTCTTAGACTACAGGGGAGGTGATTCACATGAACGAACTGCTGCGTCTGGAGCATATCCAGAAAATCTATGGCAACGGCGGCGGGGTGACCCGCGCCATCGACGACATCAGCTTCTCCGTCTCCTCCGGGGAATTTTTGGGGATCATGGGGGCCTCCGGCTCTGGCAAGACCACGCTGCTCAACTGCATCTCCACCATCGACACCGTCAGCGCCGGCTCCATTCTGCTGGAGGGCCGGGACATCACCCAGCTCAAACCCAAGGAGCTGGCCCGGTTCCGCCGGGAAAACTTAGGGTTTATCTTTCAGGACTTCAACCTCCTGGACACCCTTACCGTGGGGGAAAACATCGCCCTGGCCCTCACCATCAACAAGGTCCCGCCCGGCCAGATTGATGGGCAGGTCCAGCAGATGGCGGACGCCCTGAACATCGGGGACATCCTGTCCAAGTTCCCCTATCAGATCTCCGGCGGCCAGAAGCAGCGGTGCGCCTGCGCCCGGGCCATGATAAACCACCCCAAGCTCATCTTGGCTGATGAGCCCACCGGGGCTCTGGACAGCCACGCCAGCCAGATGCTGCTGGGCACCCTGGAGAGCATGAACCAGCAGATGGGCGCCACCATTGTCATGGTCACCCACGATGCCTTCACCGCCAGCTACACAGAGCGCATTCTATTTCTCCGGGACGGCGCCGTCTTCTCCGAGCTTCGCCGGGGGAACGACAGCCGAAAACAGTTCTTTGAAAAAATTCTGGATGTGCTCACCATGATGGGAGGGGGCACAGTGGATGTACGGTAAACTGATCCTCCGCAGCGCCCGGCGATCCGTCCAGGATTACCTGATCTATTTGGTAACCCTGACCCTGTGCGTGGGGCTGTTCTATGCCTTTCTCTCCATCTCCAGCCGTTATTACCACCCTGCTCTGGGGGCGGAATTTGATCTCTCCTTTCTCAGTGAGTGGATGAAGCTGGCCATCTGTGGGGTCACACTGCTCCTGCTCTTTCTCATCCGGTATGTCAACCGGTATATGATCCGACAAAAACAGCAGGAATTCGCCATGCAAACCATTCTGGGCATGGAACAGCGAACCACCGCCTGGCTGTTCTTTGGCGAGACGTTCCTCATGGGACTGCTCTCCCTGGGGCTGGGAATCCCGTTGGGCAGCCTCCTCTCCCAGTTCATCACCGCTATGCTCCTGTCCAGCTATGGCCAGTCTTTTCAGCTCTCCTGGGCCCTTTTCCCGGATACCGCCGCCCTCACTCTGCTTTTTTTCTCCCTGAGCTTTTTCGTGGTGGGTCTGTTTAACGTCCGGTCCATTCAAAAGCTCCATGTCATCGACATGCTCCAGGCCCGGCGCAAAAATGAGGACAGTCTGAAAAAGAGCCGCTGGATGCCTGTGGTGACCATTCTCTACCTGGCCGCGCTGGCAGGAATCGCGGCGATGAATCTCTGGTATGCCTCCCTTTACTATGATTCCCGCCTGCCTCTACTGGCCCGTATCTTCTATGTGTCCAATGCCGTACTTCCCCTGGCGGGTTTGGCAGGGAGCGGACTATGGTGTTTTAAGCGGCGGCGCTTTCTCCCTCTGTTGGCCTTTCTCCTGGTCCAGTCCCTCATCAGCCTTTTCTTCATCGCCCTGGCCCCGTGGATGGACCGGACCTACTCCCTGCCCATTTCTCAGGAGAGCCTGCGCTCCTACCTGCTCTTTTTTCTTGTCTACCTGTCTTTCTTCCTCTGTACGGTGATGTATCTGTCCAGCCGCCTGCTGTCCGCCTGGAAGGACAGGTCCCCCGCCCATAAGTACACCGGGGAAAACCTCTTTTTCTACGGCCAGGTTCTCTCCAAGCTTCGCTCTGCCAGCAAATCCATGACTCTGATCAGCCTGACCCTGGTACTGTCCACCGTCCTGTTTGCCCTCTCCCCCGCCCTGAGCGGCTGGGCAGAGGGCTATCTGGAGGAGCGGGCCATCTATGACGTGCAGATCAACAGTTATTACAACAATGTCCTCCGTCAGGAAGACCTGCCTCAAGACACGTATGACTTTGTCCCCACGTTTTTAGAGGCGCGGGGCATCCAGATCACCCAAGACCGTGTCTTTTCCCTTTACCTGCCGGAGGCATCCCAGTTCCACAACCGAAACAAGTATGACTTCCCCGTTGTGGCTGTGGCACTGTCCGATTACAACGCCATCCGGCAGATGCTGGGGTATCCCCCCATCTCCTTGGGGGCGAGGGAGTTCAGCACCCAGTGGGACGCCATCTCCACCCCGGAAGACCAGGCGGCCTTTCTCCGCAACCATCCCACCCTGTCCACCGATGCCGGCACCCTCTCCCTGGCCCAGGATGCTCTCCACACAGAGTCCATGGGGGAAACTTTCTATAATCTTTACACCCATGTAACCTATGTCCTGCCCGACCAGGTCTGCCATCAGCTCCTTCCCGTTATGACCAAGCGGTATCTTGCCACGGCCCACCCCATTCCCTATGCAGACGCCGCTGCTCTGCAGGACGCCTTCTCCACCCATTACCCGGAACAGTCCCTGCAGGACGGTCCCGAGTACAGCCTGGATACCCGAACCCAGCAGATCAGTGACACCAAATCACAGATTTTCTTATTCCACGCCGTGATGGTCTACGGAGCCGTGGTGCTCATGGTCATCTGCTTTACCATTCTCTCCCTCCAGCAGCTGTGGGACGCCAACCAGTACCGCTACCGGTTCGGTGTGCTGCGCAAGCTGGGCGTGGAGGACCGCTCCATCCACCATCTCATTTCCAAACAGCTGGCTCTGTGGTTTGGGTTGCCTGTGGGTCTGGCCGTTCTGATCTCTGGGGCCATATCCGCCTTTTTCTTTTGGTCGATTGCCACAGAGATTAACGCCTACCTGGGCTTTGATGCGCTCCTGTCTCAAGTGTCCGCCCTGGCTGGCATTCTTCTGCTTCTCCTGCTGGCTTACGCGCTCTCCACCTGGACCCTGTTCCGCCGGGCCGTATCCCCGTAACTCCCTATTCTGCCTCGCCCACCGGGGACCCGCCCGCGTCCCAAAGAAAACGAGCCCCCTGAAAACAGGGGGCTCATAGCCGTTTTTTCAGCAGGGTGCATGCGGGAAGAACTCTCTGAAAACCCTTGGCATTGCTGCACTTTCCTGATGGTCGAGTGGAAAAACGGGGGCTTTGCATTGACTTTCTCCCCCATGGTTTGCTATGATGCTTCCGTCTTGCAAGGCACATCCAACCAAAGGAGTGTGTGAACGGATGGAAAACAAGAAATCATTTGGCACCTTCATCTGCCAGCGGCGCAAAGAGCTGGGCATGACCCAGAAGGAATTCGCCCAGCGTCTCTTTGTCACCGACTCCGCGGTCAGCAAATGGGAGCGGGGGCTGGCCTACCCTGACATCACCCTGCTCCAGAGCATCTGTCAGGTCCTGCAATGCAGTGAGAAAGAGCTGCTGTCCTCCAGCGAAGACACCGAGGGCAGGCGGGCGGAACAGCTGGCCAAAAAATATTTGCAGCTGACCCGAAACTACCGGCTGGGACAATATATCCTGTATGGCCTGATCACCCTGGGCTGTCTGCTGGGCAACCTGCTCAGCCAGCATGCCCTCACCTGGTTCTGGATCGTCCTGGCCTCAGAACTCATGGTGGCCTCCCTTACCTTGCTGCCCACCTTCGTTCCAGAGGGACGGCGGGGACTGGCCAGCCTGGGGGGCTTCACCGGCTGCCTGCTGCTGTTGCTGCTGGTCTGCTGTCTCTATACCGGCGGGGACTGGTTCCTCATCGCCGGGGTGAGCGTGCTGTTTGGTATGGGCCTGGTCTTCCTCCCCTTCGCCCTGCGCGCCCTGCCCCTGCCGGAGGAGTTGGCCCACCGGAAGGTCTCCCTCTACGTGGGCATCGAGCTTCTGCTGCTTCTCGCCCTGTTCGGGGTGGCCTGTCTGTACACCGGGGGCACGTGGTTCCTCAGCGCCGCGCTCTGGACGGTGTTTGGACTGGGCATTGCCCTGCTCCCCCTCCTGCTCCGGCAGCTCCCCCTGCCCTGGAACTGGTCCCGGCACAAGGCGGTGGTCTATCTGTCCTTTGAGTCCATTCTCCTGCTGGCGGGCCTGGCCTGGGAGGGACGCACCGGGGACTTTCCCCTGCCCATGCTGCCCATTGCCCTGCTGTGTCTGGCCCTTCCCTGGGGCTGGCTGGGCGCCCTGCGCTACCTCCCCCTGGGCCGGTGGTTCCGGGCCGGGGTGGGGCTGGCGTGGACCGGCCTGTGGATCTGGCTGGCGCCCTTTGTTCTGGATCAGATCTATCTGCACATGGGCTATTTCACCAGTACCCCCTATCAGCTGATCCTCCCCATTGACTTTCACAACTGGGCCGCCGCCATGAGCGCCAACGTGATGTTCCTGATCATCTTGGGCTTTCTGCTCCTGGGGCTGCTCTGCGTGGTGGCGGGCATTCTCTGGCGCCGAACCCATCCCCGGACCTCCGCCCCTGAGGCGTAACCGGTCAGAAACTACCGGCCAGCAGCTCCCGAATGGTCTCCATAGACAGGTCCACAGAGGCGATCTCATCGGCACAGCGCCGAAGCTCCTCCCGGACCAGGCGGGCATGAGGGACCTGCCGTTTGTACTTGAGCTGGTGCTCCAGACTGGCCCAAAAATCAATGGCGATGGTCCGCAGCTGCACCTCCACCGTCATCCCCCGCCCCGGCCCCGCCCGGAGGCCCAAAATGAGGTGGTAGCTTCGATAGCCATTCTCCTTGGGGTAGGAGATGTAGTCCTTGGTCTCCAGCACGGAAAACGCCGCCTGGTCCTCCAGCCACCGGGCAACCTGATACACATCGTCCTGAAACCCGCAGATCACCCGGACCCCCACCGCGTCCCGGACCCGGGTCAGCGCCGCCTGCCGGGTCTGTGGCTGTCCCCGCTGGGCCAGCTTGCGGCACATGCTCTCCGGGGATTTGATCCGGGAACTGGTATAAAGCACGGGAGACTGCCGCCCCTGGGCCTTCCATACCCGCTGCAGTTCCTCCACCGCCTCCAGAACCTGACGCTCGGCCAGACGCATCTGCGCCAGCTCCGGGCCGTAAAACTCGTTCGCTGTCATTTGCGATCCCTCCTTCTTCCCACAGGGAGATGTGCTCCCTCAAAAAGACGCGGTTCCGGCCCACCAAGTCCGGGAACCGCGCCTCTTTTTGCCCCTCACCGGACTTGTCATGGACTTCACGCGCTGGGAAACAGCGCCGTAATCACCAGGCGGTCCGTCCCTTTGGCCGCGGCGGAGAGCTTCCCCCGGTGGGCTTGGACCACCGCCTTTGCAATGGACAGCCCTATGCCATATCCCCCCTGGCCGGAGTTTCGAGAGGCATCCCCCCGGTAAAACCGGTCAAACATATTCTCCAGCAGTTCCTTGCTCAGCACTTCCGCCGTGTTCTCCACCGACAGGCGCAGGTGTTTGCCCTGTCGGGACAGACGCAGGGCGATCTGCCCGCCCTCCGGCGAATATTTCAGCGCGTTGTCCAGAAGGATGGACACCAGCTGCACCAGGCTTTTCTCCTCGCCCACCAGGGTGAGCATAGGCTGAACATCCACGGACAGCGTCTTGTTCTGGCGCTTGGCCACCGCCTGGAACGCTTGGGCGGCCTCGGCCACCAGTTCGGAGAAGGGCAGCGGCAGAAACTGCTGCCGTCCCTGCTCCTCCTCCATGCGGGACAGGTAGATTAGATCATTGGTAAGGGTGGATAAACGCTTAATTTGGGTTTGAATGTCCACGATCCACTCATTCTCCTCCCCCGTCTCCAGGGCCAGGACCTCCGTGTCCGCCTGGATGATGGCAATGGGGGTTTTGATCTCATGGCCGGCGTCCGTGATGAAGCGTTTTTGCTTTTCATGTCCCTCGATCACCGGCTTAATGATCCGCCGGGACAGCAGCAGAAGCAGCAGAAGCACCGCCAGCAGCCCCGACGCCGCCACCCAAAGGCTGGTCACCAACGTGCTGTGAAAGGTAAACAGGTGGGCGCCGTAGTCCAGGAAAATCACCCGCGTGTTCTCCCCCTCCCGCGCCTCCAAATACCGGTAGTCCTGCCAAAATCCCCGTGGACTGTCCTGGGCCCAGACGGCCTGGGCATAGCTGGCCGCGGTCTCCTCATCCACTGCGGCGATCTTTCCGGTGTCCGTGGCCAAAACTGTTCCCTGCCGGTCCAGGAGCACGGAAAAATATCGGGTCTCATAGCCCAGCTCTACGGACCGGTGCCGGGGGCCCAGTTCCTCCCAGTCGAAGTCCGCTTTGATCTCTGGAAACTTGCCCTGGTTGTCCGCCAGCAGGTCCAGGATGCGGTCCGCGTCAGAGACAATTCCCCGATAGTTGGTCAGGAGAATCACCCCTAAAATCACCGTCAGCACCGCCAGCAGAGAGAGCATGGCCGCCGCCACCAGCTTGGTCCGGAGTTTCCGGATCATATGGCCTCCTCCAGGTAATACCCCGCGTTCCGCCGGGCCTTGATCTGAATGTTCCCATGCAGCGCGGCGAGCTTTTTTCGCAGATAGGAGATGTAGACCCAGACCACGTTGATCTCCGCCTCATTGTCATACCCCCAGATTTTCTCCAAAAACCGCTCGGTGGAGATGAGGTTCCGGGGGTTGCACATCAGCAGCTCCAGCATCTGAAATTCCTTGTTGGCCAGCCGAAGCCGGCCGGTGGGAGAGGAGAGCTCAAAGGTGGCCCGGTCCAGGGTGATGTTTCCCACCTGAAGCCGGGATGTGGCCTGTACCGTCTGTTCCCGGGTCATGGCCCGGATGCGTGCCAGCAGCTCCTGGCTGGCAAAGGGCTTGGTCAAATAATCGTTGGCGCCGCTGTCCAGCCCCAGCACTTTGTCGTCCACTTCGGACTTGGCGGTGAGCAGGAGCACCGGCAGCCGGTTCCCCTGCCGGCGCAGCTGACACAGCACATCGATCCCGTCCCGCTTTGGCATCATGATGTCCAGAATGGCCCCGTCATAGTTGCCGGACCCCAGATAGGCCATCGCCTCCTCCCCGTCGTAAACCGCGTCCACCTCATAGTTGTTTTTTCGCAGCAGCACCGTGAGGGCCCGGGCCAGGGACCGCTCATCCTCCGCCAGCAGCAGCCGCATACCACCGCCTCCTTTTTCCTTTCCCCGGGCCTTCCCCCGGAGCAGCCTCAGAATACCAGGGCTTCTTTAACTGAACTTAAAAACCCTGTGAACAATCTGTATCCATGGGAAGCCTTGTCTTTCCCTGCCCCATATTGTATAATCGGGAAGCACGGCCGCTGTCAGCCGCCAGCTTTTTCCGGATGGAGGCGAATCACCATGTCAGACCAATCCACCCCTGTCACCCGGCTCCCCCTGCGGAAGGGTGCCTCCCTGCGCTGGCTCCCTTTCCTGTTTATCTTTCTGCAAAGTGTACTGTATGGGCTGGGGGACCCCATTTCCAAGTCCGCCTATGAGGTTCTCCCCGTCTATTCCCTGCTGACCGCCCGCTACGGCATTGCCCTTGCCTTTCTGCTGCTGGTGTTCGGCCGGCGAATCTGGCGGGGACTGAAGGTCTGCTCCCCCCGGGACTGGCTGCTTCCCAGCCTCTGCATGGGGGGCGCCTATGTGGCCAACAACATCGCCCTGGAGCTCACCGCCGCCACCTCCGTGGCCTTTCTGCGCTCCCTGTCCACGATGATGACCCCACTTTTGGCCCTGGCTTTCTACCGCCGCAAGTTTGGAAAAAAACACATTCCGGTTCAGCTGCTGGTCCTTGTGGGGCTCTACCTGCTCTGCGGCCTGGGCGGGCTGTCCGGGTTTGGTCTGGGAGAAGTCTTTTCCCTCCTCTCCGCCCTTCTGCTGGCCGGGGCCCTGATTTTTGGCGAGCACGCCCTGGACCGGGTGGACCCCGTCACCCTCACCACCCTCCAGACCGCCGCCTCAGCCCTCATGGCCCTGCTGTGCGCCCTGGCCTTTGACCAGGGAATTCACCTGGGCGCGGCCACCCCCTCGGTTTGGATGAGCATCCTCTACCTGGCCCTCTTCTGCACTGTGGCCGGCTATCTGCTCCAAAACGCGGCGCTGGGGGTGCTCTCCTCCCGCACCGTGGCCCTGCTCCAGTGTTTCTGCCCTGTGATGACGGCCATGTTCTCCCGTCTTCTTCTGGGGGAGCAGCTCTCCACCCCAGGGATTCTCGGCGCGGTCATCATTCTGCTGTGCGTGGCGGCGGAGACGATGATGAAGGACGACAAGCCCCTTTCCTGAACTCAAAAAAGCCCTTGCGCCTTTCAGCGCAAGGGCTTTTTTCTGTCCTTAATAGCGGACCTCCTCCAGGCACAGGCCGCAGGCCGGTACGGTCTCCCCCGCCCGGCGTCGGTCCTGGGAGGCCAGAATGTCCGCCATATCCTCGGGCCGCAGATGTCCCCGGCCCACCTCCAGCAGGGTTCCCACCAGGATTCGCACCATGTGGTAAAGAAAGCCGTCCCCACTCAGGGTAAAGCGAAGCTCCGGCCCCAAGGCTTGAATGGTGATGGACTCCACCCGGCGCACCGTGGACTTCTTGAATTTCTTCAGGGAGCAGAAGGCCCGGTAGTCGTGGGTGCCGCAGAGGTCCTCCGCAGCCTGAACCATAGCCGCCAGGTCCAGAGGTTCGTGCAGGTGATACAAATAGTTGCGCTCAAAGACATTGGGCAGATCGCTGTTCCATATCCGGTAGACATAGGTTTTCCCAGTGCAGGACAGGCGGGCATGGAACCGGGGCTCCGCCCGCTCCAGCCGGATAGCGCCAATGTCCGCCGGCAGATAGCGGCGCAGGCCGGCCAAGATCTCTTCTGTGGTCTTTTGGGTTTTGGCCCGGAAAGAGACCACCTGCATTTTTGCGTGGGTCCCCGCGTCGGTTCGTCCGGAACCGGCTACCTCAACCGGCTGATCCAGCAGGCGGGACAGAAGAGCCTCCAGCTTTCCCTGAATGGTCTGTTCGGTATTTCCCTGCTTCTGCCACCCTTTCCAGCGGGTCCCGTCATAGCAGAGGGTCAAGCGGTAATTCGGCACAGTCCTCTCCCCTTTTCTCCCAGGCCCCCTGCCCATGCTGGACGCCGCCAGGGTTCCCGGTTCTCTTTGGCTTTTCCCGTTCTATTTTAGCGGATTCCAGTTCTTCTGAAAAGGGGGATTCTCCTTCTTTTTCCCAGATTCCCCAGGGTTCCTGTCGAAAAGCGCAAAAATTCTCTCCGTTTCCCTGCTTTCCCTCGGCGCCCTACGCTGCGGCTGCACAGGTCAGGTCTCGTAACGGCTCCAGTCCGGCGCCTCAGTCAGTTCCGTCCACTGCTCAGAAATTTCCCCTTTCTCCTTCCACGTATGGCTATTGGTGGCCTCCTGCACCGCCAGATAGTACCAGGCCCCTGGGTCCTGGTTGTCCGGCCACTGAAGCATGCCGGGCAGCAAGTCCTCCTTGGCGGCGGGAAGACGGTTCAGCACCCGATTGATCATGGTCATCGCCTCGGCCCGGGTAATGGATTGGTCCGGACGAAATGTTCCGTCCTCATACCCCTGAATCCATCCCAGACTGGCCGCCTTTCCAATCTCCTCCCGGGCCCAGTGCCCTGCAAGGTCCGTAAACTCGCTGCATCCGTCGGACACTCCAGTGTCAAACCGGGCACAGATGGCCGCAAACTCCGCCCGGGTAATGGGGGCATTGGGCGCGAAGCGTTCCTCCGTCCGCCCCTTGAGAATGCCCAGAGCCGACATGGTAGACACCGGCTGCTGAAACCAGCTGCCGTCCTGTACATCGGTAAACCCATTGACCCGGGTCAGGTTTCCGTCCCGAATTTCCTGCTTCAGCAGCCGGAAGAAAATGGTGGCCACCTCTGCCCGGGTAATGGAGCCCCCCGGCTTCACCTGACCGTCCGGGTATCCGATCACATAGGCAAAGTGATCTGCTCCGTTGAGCATATCCGGCACCGATGTGGCCTGCCAGCCGGCGTACACCGTCCGGTCCGAAGTCATTGTCACCTCTGTAAGCCGCTTACTCAATGTTTCCTCCCCATACCAGCCGGTGAAGGTATACCCCTCCTGTGTCGGTACTTTTTCCAGCAGGACCTTCGTTCCGCCGGGGTACTGTTCCGGCGGGTAGGAAGTTCCTCCCCGGGAATCATAGCGGAGGGTATACCGGGTCTCTCCCCCGCCACCTCCACCGCCTCCACCGTCTTGGATTCCCCGGCGCAGCTGGGGCGAGGCCACCTGATTTTGTACCTTCTCCGTCCCCTGCTCCCTCAGGACGCTCTCTCCCTGGTTGGTGGCAAAAGTCCCCGCCGGATATGTGCCATCCTGTCCAGGGGCAAGGGTCAGATGGAGGGTCATCGTATAGGTCTCATAGGGCTCTGTCCCCGACAGGTCCCAGGTGACGGTGCGTCCGTCTTCTGCCAGCGTCGCCGTGCCGCCAGTCACTTGAATCGCCGCCTGCTGGATGGTCTGAAAATCCTCTCCCACCACATCCGTCAGCGTAAAGGTACGGAAAGCATCATAGATGGTACGGTTCACCGCCCGACTGAACCCGTCCGTATCCTCAGCCAGATAAAATTCCGTGCAGGCCTGGTCCATATAGGTCTTCTCCTGCTCTGTCGGTTCCCTTTTATAGAGCACCCCAATGGTCGAAACCCCAAGGGCTTGTATCGCCTGCGCCGCTACGGGGATTCCCTCTGTGTCCTCATTGGCCTCCCCATCGGAAAGAAAGACCACCGAGACCGAACGCCCCAGGCTTTGGGCCATGCGGAGATAGTCCACCGCCTTTTCCAATCCTGCAGTGTAATTGGTCCTCCCCTCACAGCTTAGGCCTCGGATCACTTCCCCGGCATGCGCCGCGTTGCTCCCCTCAAAAAAGCCTGCGGAAGCTGCGTTCACCCCGCTGCCAAAAGACAGTACCGCCACCCGGCTGTCCACCTCCTGGGAGGTCAGCAGCGTTTCGGTCACATCCGCCACTTTGGAGAGCATCTCATACATCTTGTTCAGGGCCGCGCCCTGTCCGTTGACCTGCTCCATGGAGGTGCTGGTGTCCAGGACAAACACGAAATCTCTCTGCCGGTCCGGCGCATAGGCCGCCTGAATCTCCACTTGGGCTGTCGTCCTGTCTTCGTCGGTCCATTTGGCCGCCTTGGTCAGCTGTGTGGAGGCCGCGCCCAGTCCGTTCTTCTCACCCAGGTGACTGTCCTCCCATGCGTTGTCGGTGGGCCGCAACGTCGGATACCCGCCGTCTTGGTTGAGGCGGAACTTACCGTCCATTGCTCGCTCCACCAAGTCCCATACCGCGTCGTCCTTGAGAAATACATTGCTGTATTCCAGCTTTTTCAGGATACCCGCCTCGGCCCCCTGACAGATTGCACTCCAATCCGTCACCCCTGTGACGTTTTCGAAGGCACCCACCTCTATGGCGGTCACCCGGCTCAGGTCCAATGCTCCTTTCAACCCGGTGTCTCGAAACGCCTCTCCTGCAATTTCTCCTGTCACCTTGGAAAAGTCAAAGGTCTCCAGCTGCGTACAGTAGGCAAATGCCTTTTCCCGGATTTTCGTTACCTGGCACCCTTCCCCCAAGATCACCTGCTTTAGCCCTGGTTTTGAAGTTGCACTGGCATGAAACATATTTTTAGCAAATGTGATCTCCCCGGTAAATCCACTGAAATCCAGGGTTTCCACTTGCTTCCCGTTGCGAAAGGGTGCTGCCTGCACATAGCGATAGCTGGGATGCTGAAAATCAATCTGTCCCGTCCCGGTAAACACAGCGCTGCGCAGAGCGGGGATTCCCAAGGCACCTCCTCCAAAGATGAGATAGGCTCCCTCCTTCAGGTGGAAGGTGAGCTCCTCCAAGGCCGCACTGCTTCCAAATACATCGCTTGCATTGAAAGAATAATCGCCAAATTGAACCGTTCCCCCAATGGTAACGCTCGCCTTGGAAAAAGCGGTTCCTTCTTTATTTTTTACGCCGCTGAACGCACAGCTCCCCACAGAAATGGCCGGGTACTGTGCCTCCACATCCACCTGGTCCTCTATCCGCAGCGTCAGCGTCTCCCCCTCCAACGGCAAAACCGCATTGGAAAACCCATAGCTTCCAATGGTATGCAGTTGGTCCATTGGAAACTCGGTTAGTACAGCATTGTGAAAAGCATAGCTTCCAATGGCAAGGGATGTACGCTCTGACTGCACCGTTAGATTTTTCTGTCCCTTAAAAGAATACTTGCCAAATCGGAACGCCCCCGATCCCTTCAGGGTAACGTTGGTTACACCCGCGGGAAATACCGAGCTGTAACCATCTGCAATCCCTGTAACGCCGGCGCCAATCTCCACAGAAGTGAGTGTCTTTTTCTGTTCCGCTGTCACATTGGCATCCAAAGCCTGACTGGTAATCTCACCATCGCCTTGGATGGTCAAGGTTGTTCCATCGTTACTTACGATATACTGAACCTCCCCGTCTTCCCCTGCTGCCAGCGCCGTCAGCGGAACCGTAGTTCCCAAAAGGCAGAACACCAGTGCCATTGCCAACCATCGTTTTCTCTTCAATCTTACTTCCTCCTTCTTTCTGAATGGGGTTTCCTCTCTGTCTGTTTCATTTGCTCCTTTCCACTTTCAAAAGGTACACCTTTTGAAAGTCCTCTATTTTCTTTGCAAATGCCACAGTTTTTCGTCAATTCTTCAATAAACGCCGAAAAAAACCTTGCTTTATTTATCTATTGAAGATAAAATGAGAGCAAGAAAATCAGCTATCAAAAGGTGTACCTTTTGATAGCTGATTTTTTCTCTCTCCATTATTTCCTTCTTTCTTCTCCCACCTCCAGCCGGTATTCCCGAAGGCGGCGATAAAAGGTGGACTGCCCCAGGCCCGAGCGGTGAAGAGCCTCTTCAAAGGTAATTTTCTGGGCCTCCCAGGCCCGGACAATCTTACTAAAATTATCCGGCCGGGCGGAAGAGGGACGGCCAAGATGGACACCCCGGGCCTTGGCCGCAGCAATCCCCTGGGCCTGGCGTTTGCGGATACTCTCCCGCTCATTCTGTGCCACAAAGGACAGGATCTGGAGCACGAGATCCGCGATGAAGGTCCCCATGAGGTCCTTGCCGTTGCGGGTATCCAGCAGGGGCATGTCCAACACGCAGATGTCCACCCCGATCTCTTTGGTTAAAACCCGCCACTGGGTCTGGATTTCCTCATAGTTGCGCCCCAGCCGGTCGATGCTCAAAATGTAGAGCAAATCGCCCGGTCGCAGTTTTTTCACCAGCCGCTTGTATTGCGGGCGCTCAAAGTCCTTGCCAGACTGTTTGTCCATATAAATATCCTTTTCCGGTACCGCCACCTGCGCCATAGCCAGCTTCTGCCGGTCCTCATTCTGGTCTGTACTGGAAACACGGATGTACCCATATCGCTTTCCTCTCACGTCTCTCCTCCCTTTCTGTCCGGCGTCGCACGTTCCCCTTCCCAGAATAACAAAAACCAGCTGTCCCCGAACACCGGGAACTGCTGGTTTTTTTCCATTTTTTGTGCTTGCCGGTTCAGGCGGCTCTGCTCCACCACCGCCAAATTCCCTGCAAGACAGACTGCTCCTTTTTCAACCGTTTTCTCTTCCTTCCGACAAAGCCGTCCCTTTTTGGGGTTTTCTCTCCATTTTGCCCAAAAGGAGGCTCCGTTTTCCTTGACGAATGGTCATTTTCAAGGTACAATAGCTTTATTATGCCCCCAAAACTGGGGGCTCAAAAAAGGAGGCGTCTCCCTTGCCACCCAAGGTCATTGGCCCCAAGCGGGCCCTCTCCATTGAATTGCTCTTGTTTTTTGCCTACTGTTTCTTCAGTGCCTCCTGGATGGTTGGGTCCATCGTCACAACGGACATGGCCCAGGAATTCGGCGTGTATACCATTCCCTCCTCTGTCAACAACGCCATCTCCGCGGCCAAAATTCTGGGAAACTTTGTCGCCGCCTGGATTCTTCTGAAGCTGGGCCCTAAGCGGACGGTCTCCCTGTCCTGCCTGCTGATCTGCGCGGTGGTTGTGGGGGCGTTTTCCACCTCTTTTCCCGCCTTCATTCTCACGCGGTTTCTGCTGGGATTCGGCGGCGCGATTCTGATGATCTGCATGACCCCCTATGTGGTCTATTGCTTTGAGCCCAAACAGCAGCCCATCTTCATCGGGCTGAACAACGCCGGCCCCAATACCGGCAATCTCATCGCCCTGCTCAGCGTCACCGCCGTCCGGGGGTGGCTGGGGTCCTGGCGCAGCGTCATCCTCTTTTACGGGATCTTCAGCGTGGTTTTTCTGGTTCTCTGGCTCTTTGTGGGTCGGGGATATCCCATTGCGGAAAAGGCCAAAGAGGAGACCCTCTCCTCCACGGTCTACCGCTATCGGGACGGCTTACGAGAGCCCTTTCTCTATAAATTCCTCTTTACCATGACTGGCCGTCTGGTGATGTACACCGTCATGCTGTATCTGTTTCCCCTGCATCCCGACTTCACAGTGGACGCACAGTTTATCTCCCTGATGATCGCCTTGACGGGGATTCCAGGCACGATCCTGGGCATCGTCCTGGCCAAAAAGCTCAAACGGCAGATCACGCTGTTCCGTTTCTCTGGGGTTGCCCAGTCCATTCTCTTTTTCGCCATGATTCTCACCAATTCCGCCGTTCTGGCCACCGTATGCGCCATTTTGCTGGGCTTTGTGATCTTTATTTCCACCCCCTCTCTGTTCACCCTGCCCGCCCGCCTGCCAGGCGCTACCCCGCAAAAGGTCGCCGTGATCCTCACCCTCTACTGGACCGGCGCGTACATTTTACAGATGATTATCTATGCCATTGTGGTCCACCTGGCCAACACCGTCAGCTGGACTGTGGCCATGATGTTCACCGCGCTGTATTCCCTCACCTTTTTGGTGGGCACCTTCCTTCTGCCTGACTTTGACCGGCCAGCCAAACAGCCGCCTGCCGGCACCTCCCCCCAAGATGGAACTGCCCCCTGAGATCAAAAAAACGTCCTCCGAGCGGAAAACCGCACGGAGGACGTTCTCTTTTTCTATCTCACCGGTCGCCTCCCCCCGACCGATAGGCCAAAGCAATGCAGAGGAGAGTGAGGGCAATGATGGCGGAAAACAGCAGGTAGGCCGGAATATACCCGCCCAGCCGGTCCGCCAACAGACCCGGGAGGCTGGCGAAGAGGAGGGCACCGCCGGCATAGATCACCTGGAGCCGCCGGACCACCACGGGGTATTGCTCCGGCGCGGCCAAATCATTGGACCATACAGAGGGACCCATGGTGGCGATGGGATAGCCCAGTCCCAGGCAGAGGACATTGACCACGCTGAGTGCCGTACTCTGGACAAAGGCCAAACAGCACAGCAGATGCCCAGCCAGCAGAACCCCGCCAAACAGCAGGCAGGACCCCCGCCCGCCGATCCGGTCTGTGGTCTCCCCATAGAGGAGCTTGCCCACGGTAATCATCACCCCCGTGCCGCTGATCATCAGCGCCACCGTGGCCGGTGCAAACCCCTCCGTGGTATACAGCACGGATAGATGGGAAAAGCCCGGATTGGCCACCGCACCCATAAATAAGCTGGCGCAGCCCAGTAAGATCCAGGTTCGTCTCCCCAGCGCCCCCTGGGAGGGAGACACCGCCGTTGCCGGCGCTTCTGGTGGTATCTCCGTCTGCCCGCAGGGACGCAACCCCTTCTCCCTGGGGTCATTCCGCAGGACCAGCAGAACCACCCCTGCACAAACAAGAATGGCCGCCCCTCCCATGCGAAAGGCCGCAGACATGGAAAACCGTTCCACCAAATGGGTGGTGACCGGCGGCAGAACAATGGTCGCAATCCCGCTGCCCGAAGCGCAGATGCTCAGTGCCAGCGCCCGATGCTGGTCAAACCAACGGTTGATGAGGATGGAGACAGGAATCATCGAGCCCAGACCATAGCTGATCCCGGACACTGCCGCCCCCACACAAAAAAGCGGGTAGGTCTCCGCCGCGCTGTACAGCCAAAAGGCAAGCCCCGCACAGCACACGGCAAGCCCGGTCCCCACCCGCAGGGACACCTTTCGATAGTATCCTCCAATCAGGAGCATGGCCACAAAGGCCACCAGGCAGCGAAGGGTCACCAGGGAGGAGGTCTGGGCATGGGTCAGCCCCCGCTCCGCCATGATATAGGGCAGGTAAATGGAGAATCCATTGGATACTGTCCCCATGGTCACAAACAGGAGCAAGGTGCAGGTCACACAAATCACCCAGCCATAGTGGATTTTTCTCATTCCCATCTCCCCCTCCTCAGGCGGTCCCGTTCGCCTACTCCCTCTGGCTGGCTCCTCCTTCCTCCGTGAGCCTCCGTCCAATCTCCTGGATTGCCGCTTCATAAAAGGCCCGATAGTCCCCCGCCCCCGGCTCCCTGAATCCCAGGGACACGCACTTGGCATGGTAGGCCTCCAGCAGGGCGCGTTTGGTCTCAGCGGACTGACGCTCCGGCTCAAAAAACCACAGGTCCCCGTGGGGGGCCCGCTCCCGCTTCTTCCGGCACAGCAGCCACCACAGGTCCATCTCCGAGGTATCAAAGCCAAATCCCAGGGAATAGACATCTCCCAAAATAAAGTAATCCAGCCAGCTCAGCGCCGGCAGAGACCCATGCCCCGGCCACAGGGGATAACGCTGCTCCGGCGCCCGGTGGGTCAGGTATTCATCACAGCAGAAGAGGAGATTGCCATAGTAGTAATGGCCCAAAATCACCGTATTGGGCACCCTGGCCTCCCCATGGACATGAAACAGGGGAAGATCCCCCTGGGGCCGGGGCAGATTATAATAGGTGTGGAGCATAAACCCCTTCTCCGCCCGAGGAACCGCCGCAGTATGGCGGAGATAGCGCAGGGGATGATCCATAAAGTCAGGGACCAGCGCGCACTCCACCTCATAGGTAAAGTTAGGGGTCAGGATGCAGTCAAAGGGCATCGCCAGCAGACGCCGCAGCTGCTCCCCCAGCCAGGGATGGACCTCGCATTGGGTCAGCTCCCGCTGCAGGTCCTGGAGGGAAACATCCACCTGGTCCCGGCTCAGCAAAACCGCCTGCATGGGAAAGGGCATGGACTTTACCTGGTCGGCGGTAAAGGACGTCCGGTTGATCTTTTCCAGCAGCCCCGCCCAGGAGGCGCCGCCATAGACCCGGTTCATCCCATTGCCCAGCAGCAACACTTTGGGCCGACGCCCCAGGGAAATGGTCAGCCCCGCCTTTTTCTGCTTCTGCTCTGCCATGGAACCTCCTCTTTTATAAAAACAATGAAATCTCAAAAAATCAAGGCTTCTGGTTTTATGATACGCCCGTCCAGGGGAGAATGTCAAGGCAGAGCCCCGATTGCCCCCAGGCGGAAAACATGCTACAATAAGAGAACCAACAAGGAGGGAGACGGCGATGGCAAACAGGAGATCAGGCAAGCTTTGGACCCCAGGACTTTTGAAAAGCCGGGGATGGACCAAGGAACTTATGGCACAGCTTCTTCCCCGTCCCCAATACCGCCGTTTCAACGGTCGCTCCGTCCCCCATTGGCACCGGGACGATGTCCGGGCCGCAGAGGCCACCGCGGCCTTTCAGGCCAAATCCAGGGGGGCCCTGCCCCGGGGCGCCGACCTGCAGGCCGCCGCGGCTGCGGCCCAAGCGGCAGCCGCCCTTTTGGGCCGGGCCTGGCAGGACGCCCCCAGGGAGGAAACCTGGCCTTGGGTGCTGGCCGGATATTATCACCAGGCCATTGTCTCCCACCTCCCCGCTGCCGCCCGGGGCCGGGGGCTGCGGTCCAATCAGATTTCCGGCTTTCTCAACCAATTTCTCTCCCTGGGAACCCGCTGCGATGAGGCCCAGCTCCCCGGGGTGCTCACCCATTTCGTCCAAGCGGGTGTCTGGCTGGGGGATCATCCAGACGCTCCCCTGGCCGGGTTGGTCAAAGCCCAGTATCCCGGGGTTCTCCGGGCCGCCGCGGAACAGGTCATCGTCAGCTTCACCGCCGCCCAGCCGGAGGCCGATCTGCCGGCGCTGCTGCAGATGAAGGACTTTCCCGTCTCTCAGCTGCTCTCCCGAACCTTGGGCTATCTCTACTCCGTCTGCTATGTTCCCCAAGCCATCCGCACCAGCTTAGAGGTCCTCATGGCCCTGAACCCCAAGGACGAGTACCCTGAGGCCCGGGCCATGGACCGCCACTTCATTCTTCACCTGGGCGGCACCAACACCGGCAAAACCTACGCCGGGTTTCAGCGCCTTAAGCAGGCCCGCACCGGGGTGTATCTGGCCCCTCTGCGCCTGCTGGCCCTGGAAGCCCAGGAGGTTTTGCTGGATGCCGGCATCGACTGCAGCCTCACCACCGGTGAGGAGGAGGACCGCCGGGCGGGAGACACCCACGTGGCCGCCACCGCAGAAAAGCTGGACCTGAAACAGCCCTACGAGGTGGCTGTGATCGACGAGTGTCAAATGATCGCCGACCGGCAGCGGGGCTATGCCTGGACCCGGGCCATTCTGGGGGTCCTGGCGCCAGAGGTCCACCTCTGCGCCGCCCCGGAGGCCAAGGACCTTCTCCTGCGCATCATCGCCAGCTGTGGAGACAGTTATGAGGTGGAGGTCCACCACCGGAAGACCCCCTTGGTCTGCATGAACCACACCGTGGACTACACCCAGGTCCAGCCGGGGGACGCTCTCATCACCTTCTCCAAGATCGGCGTGCTCAGCGTCGCGGAAGACCTGCGGCAGGCGGGGAAGGCCCCCGCCATCATTTACGGCGCCCTCCCCTACGCCACCCGCCGCAAGCAGATGGAGGGGTTTCTGGCCGGACAGATGGACTATGTGGTCTCCACCGACGCCATCGGCATGGGCTTAAACCTTCCCATCCGCCGGATTTTGTTCATGGACACAGAAAAATTCGACGGGGTAGAGCGCCGGGCCCTCAAGCCCGAGGAAATCCAGCAGATCGCCGGGCGGGCCGGCCGGTACGGCATGTATGACAAGGGCTATGTGGGCGCCACCCAGAACTTAGGGGCCATCCGGGCCGGGCTGAACACCGTGGTTCCCCCCCTCCAGCAGGCGGTGGCAGGGTTTTCCGACCTGGTTCTCATGGTGGACTTCGACCTGTTGGAGGTCCTCACCGAGTGGAACAAGATGCCCACGGTGGAGCCCTATGTCAAGCTGGATATCACCCGGTATCTTACCATCATCTCCAAGCTCCGGGAGCAGGGCTTCCAACTGACCAAGGAGCAGGAGCTCCGGGCAGCCAACATCCCCTTTGACGAGACTGAGGAACCGCTGCGGGCGCTCTTCTTCCACTTCCTCCGCCTCCATCAGCAGGGAGAGGCCCTTCCTCAGCCCGAGCTTCCCCAGGAGGGCCCCCGGACCCTGCCGGACCTGGAGCTCTATTGCCGGAAGTTAGACCTGTACTTCTCCTTTGCCAAAGCCTTTGGCTGCCCGGTGGATGAGGACGCCCTCTATGACCGGCGGGAGGAGGTCGCAGAGGAGATCAACGAAATCCTCCTGCACCGTTTGAAAAACAACATTCGCTTCTGCGCCCTCTGCGGCACCGCCCTCCCCCTCCATCACCATGGCCGGCTCTGTGATGCCTGCTTTCGAAAGCAGCGCCGGCGTGGTTTGGGGCGGACGTAAGAAAGAAAATCACAGGAATGAGATGATACCTCATTCCTGTGATTCTTTTTCCTGGGAGACACGCCTCCCACAAATCATTTTTCATCCTGCCCAGCTCATTTCTGATAAGCAGAACCTGCCCATGGTCCCCCAACAATCGGAACCTGGTTTCCACCATGCCGTCTTGCCATTTCACCTGCAAAAACGCTGTATTCTCCGCAATGGTTTCTTTTTGGTGACTACGGCACATTAAAGTGCTTACTTCACTTTTTATCCCAATGGATATATTATAATCCTGCAAGCGGGAACAGCAAACCGCAAATAAAAACAAGAAAACTATGGAGGTATCTTTCGTATGAAAATCGCAGTTGTGTGTGCAAACGGGAAAGCAGGATCGCTGATTGTGAGGGAGGCTGTGGAGAGAGGTCTCGACGTTACCGCCGTGGTACGCAGTGAGAATCAGTCCGCAACACAGCAGGTGATACAGAAAGACCTGTTCCATCTTAAAGCATCTGATTTAACCGGTTTTGACGTTGTCATTGACGCCTTCGGCACATGGACGCTGGAGACACTGCCCCAGCACAGCACGTCCCTGAACCACCTTTGCAACATTTTAAGCGGTCAAGACACCAGACTTCTTGTCGTAGGCGGTGCAGGCAGTTTATATGTAAACCCAGAGCACACCGCGCAGGTCATGGACGGGGTAGATTTCCCGGCAGAATTCAAGCCGCTGGCCTCTCATATGGGAAAAGCCCTGGAAGATCTTCGGACCAGAAACGATGTGAAATGGACCTACATCAGCCCTGCTGGGGATTTTCAGCCAGACGGAGCAAAAACTGGAAAATATATTCTGGGCGGGGAGGAATTGGTCCGAAATGCCAAAGGGGAAAGCGTTATCAGCTATGCAGATTATGCGATTGCTGTGGTCGATGAAGCGGTAAAGGGGAATCATATCCAGCAGAGAATTTCCGTCGTCGCCGAATAAACCGTCGAGGGCCCTTTGACGTCCTTCCTGGATAGGCAGAGGTTTTCTTACAGAAGGGAGATATTATGACACAGAAAGAACGGCGTGTTTTCTTAATCAACTATTTGAAAAACGAAGAAGAATCTTTCAAAGGAATTGTCATCCCCCATGATACAGAGGCACAAAAACATCTCCTTCGCGCTTTGATGAACGTGCGTCCGCCCATGCCTGTCTCAAAGGATTTTACGGACATACAGGACGAATATTTACAACAGGAGAACAGGCAGCGTGGGATTGTATCCCTTGGTGATTTATCTCAGGAACAGCCGGAGATCTATCTCTGGCAAGGGGATATTACCCGCCTTTCTGTTGATGCAATCGTAAACGCTGCCAATTCTGCCATGTTAGGCTGCTTTGTTCCCTGTCATGGTTGCATTGACAATGCCATCCATTCCGCTGCAGGCGTGCAGCTTCGTCTGGAATGTGCCCGCATCATGGATAAGCAGGGAAAACCAGAAGAAACGGGAAGGGCAAAAATCACAAAAGGCTATAATCTGCCTTGTCAGTATGTTCTTCACACCGTTGGTCCAACGGTCCATGAAGCCGTCACAGAGAAAGACTGCGAACAGCTTCGAAGCTGCTACCGCTCCTGTTTGGAACTGGCGGCAACGTATCATCTGAAAAGCATCGCTTTTTGCTGTATCTCCACAGGAGAATTTCATTTTCCTCACGCGCTTGCCGCAGAAATTGCAACGCAGACCATACTGCACTACCAGCAGACACACCAAAACCGCCTGAAGGTGATTTTTAATGTTTTTAAGGACAAGGACTATGAACTCTACAAACGCAAACTGGAAAGACATTGCCCGTCTAAGGGAAACGATACAAACTGCTGAGGCCATCATCATCGGCGCGGGGGCAGGACTTTCCACTTCCGCCGGTTTTTCCTATTCCGGCAGGCGTTTTAAGGAGAACTTTCCAGATTTTATTGCAAAATATGGCTTTTCAGATATGTATTCTGCCGGTTTCTATCCCTACGAAACCTTAGAAGAACACTGGGCTTATTGGAGCCGGTATATTTTTATCAATCGCTATCAAAATCCACCAAAACCAGTGTATCAAAACCTATTTCATCTGGTACAGAGCAAGGATTACTTCGTGCTGACAACAAATGTAGACCATTGTTTTCAGAAAGCTGGATTTGACAAGCAGAGACTGTTTTATACGCAAGGAGATTATGGTTTGTGGCAATGCTCAAAGCCCTGCCATAACCGCACGTATGACAACGAAACGGTTGTCAAAAGAATGGTGCGGGAACAGAAAGCGATGCGGGTTCCGTCGGAATTGGTGCCATATTGCCCGCTCTGCGGCGCACCCATGTCCATGAATCTCCGCGCCGACAGCACCTTTGTGGAAGATGCAGGCTGGGACAAAGCGGCAAACAGGTATCAAAATTTTTTAAGGCAGCACAAGGGGCAGCACATTCTATACTTGGAACTGGGCGTTGGCGAAAATACACCAGGAATCATCAAGTATCCCTTCTGGAACATGACACATCAGAATGCAAATGCGACATACGCCTGTGTCAATTTGTCAGAGGCAGATATTCCTGCAGAAATCAAACCGCAATCCATCGGTGTCTATGGCGATATCGGCGACGTGTTGCGAGAAATTGTGCCGCAGCGGCAAACACCATTGCGCCGGCCAACGGCAGGATAACCCCCTTTCCGCACTGCCGCGCGCTTCCGTTGCCAGCGCATCTGTAAGAAGAACACCACTGTCTGCAAAACCCAATGGTCCACAGCCGCAAGCCATCGTTTGAATGGCCTGCGGCTGTGGTTTTGGCGCCCTATCCTACTCTGTCAACAATTCCCGCACGGTATCCACAATCTCCAACACGCTGTCCCGGTCCACCAGCAGGCGCGTCTCTCCGTTGAGGCCCACCAGACAGCTGCTGCTGTCATACTGGTAGAACGCCAGCTCCACTGCAGGGTAGCTCGCATTGTCCTGCTGGAAGGTGAAGACGATCTCCGTCTTATTTCCCGCCGCATTGGCATCACTGCCCGTGGGCTCCAGTTCCTGAAGGCGGTCCAGCGCGTCTGTAATCTCCACGGTCTTCCCGTCCCGCTGGTAGACATAGGTCTCCGTCGTCGCACCGTCCTCGTCTGTTGTCTCCTGCACCGTCTTTTCCAGGGTGTAGGCCTCCCCATCTAACTGGATCTCCACCCCCGTCACCTGGCTCCAGTCCAGCAAAATAACATCTTGGGGCAGCAGATCCGTCCCATTGGCGGCCAGAATAGCGTCACACAGGGTTCCATCCACCTGGTACACCATGGAGGAACCGCCCAGACGAGCATAGCAGGTGTCCCCATCATAGTCCCCCAGCTCCAGAACAAAGGTCTTGTCTGTCTGCTGGGTCTCATAAACCGGCTCGCCGTTCTCATCGGTCTCGTTGGTCTCCACTTGGCTGGTCTCGGTGTAGCGGACGGTGACCGTGGCCGCCGGTTTGTCCAGGCCGTAGCGCCCCAGATCGTCCGCCGACGCCTGGTATTCCACACAGCTGTTCCAGGTCAGACCGGTGATGTTCTGGACCAGGGATTCCGCCAGGTCCGTGTCCAGTGCCGTGTAACCCCCGTCAGTCTTCCAGAACCAGGTATACTGGTCACTGTATGCCAGGCCGCTGTCCTCCTGGTATTCCATCTCCAGCGTGCCCGCGTTGGTGGTGATCTGTACCCCGCGCAGGTCTGTCATGGAGGGAATGGTCTCTTTTTCCACAATGTCATACAGCCCCAGGGCAAAGGTATCCAGCAAGGAGGCGTCCACCAGGTAAACATTGCCGTCCCCAATAGAAAGATACCGCTGTCCCCCTAACCCGGTTTCCTCGCCAATGGCCAACTGGTATTCCTTCTCTCCCTGGACTGTAATGGAGCAGACAGCATTCTCCAGGCCATACTCGCTCAGGTCCTCCACATTCTCAATGGTCTTGGCCGCCTGAATCTCCTTCAGGGCCTGCACCATCGCATCCGGATAGGACTGGTCCAGGGGAAACGCCGCGTCCGCCGGATAGGTCCAGTTGTTCTCCTGGTCCTTCTCCAGGGAAATGGTCTCCTCCTCATATTGCCAGGTCAGAGACGTCACCTGGTCCGGGTCCAGGGTAAAAATTGTAACGGCAGTCGCTTCCTCTGTCCCCTCGCCGTCCGGGGCCAGCTCCATAACCACAATGGTCAAAACCAGCAGCGCCGCCAGGGCCAGCAGCAGCAACCCTAACTTTCTTCCTCGTGTCATTGACGTTTCCTCCTGATCCAGATTCGAAGGCCAAAGGCTAAATAGCCCGCAGGCAACACTGCCACAACCAGCAGCGTCAGCAGGGAGGCGGTGGAGGCGCTCATGGTGAGGTATTCCGTGGTCATGGTCTTGGCATGAATGGAGATTCCCTCCTCCTTTTCACAGGTCCACCCCATACAGTTGAGGAAAAAATCCTGATTCGCGCCGGAGACCTGCTGGTTGTATTGATCATTGAGCAGAGACGTGGAGGCAATCCAAACCACATGGCTCTCTGTGCCGTCCGCCAGGGTTTCCGTGGCCGCCGCGGCCAAGGCAAAGGGCCCCGCCTCATCCCCCTCTTCCTTTTGGTACGTCTCCATGCCATATCCGGCCAGCTTGGAATAGGCCTCGTCGGAGGTGGTCAGCAGCGGGCTCACCGATAAGCCCTCCCGGGGGAATTCCTCCAGCTTCAGTCCCTGGGCCAGCGCCATGAGAATATAGTACCCGCCCTCCTGGAGGGGCGAGGTGATGGTATGGCTCTCCAGATTGGGTAAAAGATATACTGGGCTCCCCAAAGCGTAGTGGGAGGGGTCTCCTTCCACCACCACCCCTTGGGCCGACGACATGCCATACTCCGCCATTAGCTCCTCCAAATTGGGCCGCTCCTCCCCCGTCTGGGCCGGGTCCGTGAGCAGGATCAAATCCCCGCCCTCCTGGAGGTAGGCCAGAATGGCCTCCTTCTCCTCCTGGGAGAGGTCACTCTCCGGCCCACAGATCAGCAGGCAGTCCGCGTCTTCGGGCACCTCTTCCGCCGTGAGCAGGGAGAGCTCCTCCAGTTCCATATTCTGCTTTTCCACCGCGGACTGGAAGCTGGCGCTGAGGGCGGACTCCCCATGCCCTGTGAGCGTGTACAGTTTGGGCAGGGTGTCACGGATCACATAGTCAATGGCACTGGTCAGGGCGCTCTCCCCCGCGAAGTTCATGTAGTAAGAGGCCCCGTCATCCCCGTACTCATAGGTATAGATGTCCTCATAGCTTACGTAGGTGTACCGGGCCTCAGACTCCACAATCAGGCTGTTGTTGTAAACCGTCCCCGTCACATACTCCTGGACAAAATTGGGGTCCACGTCCGGGTCCCGTTTTTCCAGGGTCACACGGTCGCTGCGGGACGTATATCGGTCCAGCAAAGTTCCCAGGGTCTCATCCTCCTGGCCGCTCTGCACCAGCCAATAGACGGTGATGTCCTGGTCCAGTCCATCCAGCAGCTGCTCTGTCTCCTGAGACATGGTGAACATAGACCCGGCGGAGATGTCAAACTGCGTCGCCCCGGCAGGCAGCGCGTTGACCAGCAGATTGGCCACCACGGCGATCACCACCACAATGGCCGCCGCCGCCACACTGTATCCCCCCACCCGGAAGGAGCGGGTCCGCAAAGATGCCTTCCAGGCGTCCTTGCTGGTTTTTTTCCCGTTCCACTGGGGCAGTTTCCCCCTCCACGTCGGCAGCTTCATTCGCTCCACCTCCTCTTCTCCAGGGACTGCACGGTCAGGAACAGAAAGACCCCGATCACCGTCAGAAAGTAGACCAGCGACGTCAGGTCAAATACCCCATCTACAAACTGATAAAACCGTTCAAACAGGGACAGCCCTTCCACCATACTGGGAAACAGTCCGGCAAAGTCCTCTCCGCCCAGGACAGAGCCCAAGATCAAAAGGCCCTCTAAAATACCCACCAGGACCAGGGAGACCCCGTTGTTCCGGGTCATTAGACGGAAAATTCCTCCCACCAGAAGAATCAAAACCGTAAAGGCCCAAAAAGACGCCATCGCCGAGGCGGAAAAGTAGGACGCCAAATCAGAAATGAAGTAGTTCACCAGCATCACCACAAAGCACAGCCCGGCAGCCACCCCCTGGCTCTCTGTAATGGAGGAGAGAAACATGCCAATGGCCAGCAGCGCCGCGCCCAGGAAGAAAAAGCCCACCGCCGTCCCGAAGGCCAGCGGCAGATAGACCGAGCCAAAGGCCGACAGGACCAGGGGATACAGGCAGATGATCCCCGTGGGAACCAGGAAAACCACCAAAAGGGCGGCATATTTTCCCAGTGCCACCCCGGTCATGGACAGCGGGAGGGAGTAGAGCAGCTGGTCTGTCCGCTGCCGGCGCTCCTCGGCAATGACCCGCATGGTGAGAATGGGCACAATGATCAGAAAAATAAAAGACAGATTGCTCAGCACATATTCAAAGTTCGACAGCCCTGCGTTCAAATTGACCGCCATGGTATAAATCCCCGCGAAAAGCAGGAGAAAGGCCCCGAACACATACCCTGTCATCCCGGTAAAATAGGACGACAGCTCGTGGCGAAAGACCGCTTTCATCCTTCTGCCTCCTCTCCGTCCTGCCGCTGCCCTTCCCCGGGCAGCTGGACCACGGGGGCTTCCGCAGTCAGCTCCAAGAAGATTTCCTCCAGGCTGGTTTGGGCCGTGGTCATCCGCAGCAGGGCCTTCTGCGCCCGGCTGAACGCGAAGAAAATTTCCCGGCACAGGGCGTCCTCTCCATCGGTCTCCAGCACCACCCCGCAGCGTCCCCGGGGCTCCTCCCGCGTTGTCACCTCCAGAATGTGGTCCAGCGGCGCCAGAATGGCACGGACCTCTTCCGCCGTGGCCTCCGCGGTCAGCTCCACGGTGGTGGTGCCGGCAAACCGTTTCTCCAGGTTCTCCGGCGTGTCACAGGCCACCAGCCGTCCCTTGGAGAGGATGAGGATGGTCTGACACACCGCCTGCACCTCGGATAGAATATGGCTGCTGAGGATCACTGTGTGGTCTTTGCCCAGGGACTGGATAAGGGCCCGGATTTCCATGATCTGCTTGGGGTCCAGCCCCACCGTGGGCTCATCCAGGATCACCACCTCCGGGTCCCCCAGCAGGGCCTGGGCAATGCCCACCCGCTGCTGGTATCCCTTGGAGAGGTTCTTGATGAGCCGGTTGGATACCGACTCGATCTGGGTAACCGCCATGACCCGGCGCATCTGTTCCTCCAGGGCGCTCCCCGTCAGGCCCTTGGCCTGTCCCACAAAGGCGAGGTATTCCAAAGGCGTCCGGTCCAGGTAGAGGGGAGGCCGCTCGGGCAGGTAGCCAATGCGCCGCTTGGCCTGGGCCGCATCCTCAAAGATATCGTATCCCCCCACCGTGACCTCCCCCTCCGTGGCCGCCAGGCAGCCTGTCATAATGTTCATGGTGGTGGATTTCCCCGCGCCATTGGGGCCGAGAAAGCCATAGATCTGTCCTGTTTCAATGTGAAACGACAGATTGGACACGGCGGTATGGGAGCCATACCGCTTGGTGAGATTTTTCACTTCAATCAAAAAGGTTCCTCCTTTTCCCGTTCACTGGGTCCGGAGACCCGTCGCCTCTTACGGTAGCGGAGGAAGCTTAACTGAACCTAAAAATTTCCATGAACAAGATGTGAAGGATGTCCTTGACCTCACCGTTATACCATTGTATAATATTATCATCCAAGATAATTTTGTCCGGAGGTGATCCCATGCCCTCTCGTCACAGCAAGCGCCTGGGGGAGGCGGAGCTGGAGATCATGCAGATTCTTTGGTCCGCCCAGGCCCCGCTGACCGCCCGCCAGATTCTCCAGCAGCTGGGGGACCATCGAACCTGGGCCTTGTCCACCCTGATGACCGCCCTGTCCCGCTTGGGAGAAAAGGGCTTCGTCCGCTGCGACCGAAGCACCCGCACCAATCTCTACACCCCAACCCTCTCTGCCCAGACCTACCAGGCCCAGGAGGGCCAATCCTTTCTGGCACGGCTGTACGGCAATTCCCTGCCCAGCCTGGTGGCCAGCCTCTACGACAGTCGTGCCATCGGCAAAGCGGAGCTGCAGGAATTAAGAGACTACCTGGATCATCTGGAGGAGGATGCGCGTGCTTAATCTCCTGTTCACCAGCGTGCTGGAACTCTCCCTCTCCACAGGTCTGGTCGTGGCGGTTTTCCTGGCCCTTTCCCCCGTTTTAGGCAAAACCGTCTGGCCCCGCTGGCGCTGCCTGCTCTGGACTCTGCTGGCCCTTCGGCTGCTGCTGCCGTTCTCCCTGCCCGGCCAGGACGCCCCGGTTCACCTCTCCCTGCCCACCCAGGCGGTCTCCGCACCGGTTGTTTCCACCCCCTCCGCACCTGCCAGTGATCAAACCTCCTCTGAGGCGGCAGCTGCGGCGTCTCCCACCTGGCTGGACCTCTCGGCACTGGCTTGGGCCGCCGGCGGGACGGGCTTTCTGGCCTGGCAGGGGATCGCCTATATCCGGTTCCGGCGGCGTATCCTTCGGCGGCAACACCGGGAAGCAGACCCGCAGCTCCAAGCACTGTTCCAAGACCTGGCCATCCAAATGGGCCTGGCTCGCCCCGTGTCCCTGGTGGTGAGCGAAAATGCCCCCTCCCCTATAACGCTGGGCCTTCTCCATCCTCTGGTCATCCTGCCTCCCCTGGACGCTGACCAGGAAAAGCTAATCTGGATTCTTCGCCACGAGCTGGCCCACCAGGCCGGGGGGCATCTGTGGTGCAAGCTTCTGCTCCTTCTGGCCCGGGCCGTCCACTGGTTCAACCCCCTGGTCCATCAAATGGCCCGGCAGGCCGCCCGGGATTTGGAGCTGGCCTGCGACAATCGGGTGGTGGCAGGCGCCTCCCCGGTCCAGCGGCGCGCCTACGCCCGGACCCTTCTGGCCGCCCTGGAAACTGCGTCCGCCTCCACTACGTCCCTGTCCACCCCATGGCAAGGAGGAAGTTCCATGATGAAACAACGATTCCACAATCTTTTCTCCCCCATTCCCCGTCGGCGGGGACGCATGTTGCCCGCCATTGCGCTGGCGGCGGTGCTGTGCCTGGGCGGGCTGGTGTCCTGTTCCTCCGGACCCCAGACCACGCTGCCCCAGGAACCCACAGACCTCCAAGCTCTGCCCCATCTCCAATACACGGCCCGCCCTGGCATGCTCATCAAAGACGCCCAGCTCACCACGCCCTTTTGTCTCTCCCCCACCGACACCGCAGACGCCTCCGGTGCGCCCGCAGAACAGATGATCCCCCTGGCGGACGCGCAGCCCCTGAAACAAGGGGACGTTGTGCTGATCGTGGGCAGCATAGGCAGCCACTACCAAGTTATCCTGCCCGCATTGGACCCGCCTTTCCTGGAGGGAACCCTCCCGCAATCCGCTGTCAGCACAGACCCCGGGCAGTTTGCCCAGGCAAACCTGGGAACCGTCGGCGCGGACACGCCCTGTTATCTCACCCCAGAGGATACCTCGGCTGTCTCCGTCTTCTCAGACCCCTGCCTGGTATCCGTGTCCTCCCGCGCAGGCGGCTGGGCCAAAGTACAGGCCCCTGGCGGCGGGGCCCCGGTCTGGGTCCGCTCCCAGGACCTCTCCTACGATTTCACCTGGACCGGACGCACCGTGGACCTCTCCCAACTGACGGTTTGACCGCAAACCAAAAAAGCTGCCGGAGCGAAGTTTCGCTCCGGCAGCTTTTACGTCTCTGGCTTCTCCTCCTCTGCCTGGGCCAAAAGAGATTCCAGCAGGGCCACATACTGGGTAAATTGCTCCCGCCCATAGGGGAGCAGACGATAGGTGGTATTGGGCCGGCGGCCCACGAACTCCTTTTTGCTGTCCAGGTATCCCTCTTCCTCCAGCTGTTCCAGCTGTTTGCCCAGGTTACCGGCGGTGGCCCCGGTAAGGTCCTGGAGGGTCCGGAACTTTTTGGGCCCAGACAGCAGCGCCGCAATCACCGACAGCCGCAGACGGGATTGCAGGGCAGCAGGAATCTGCGACAGTTCCATGGTCTCAAGCCCCCTCCGGCCGCCGCTTCAGACGGCGGGCCAGCAGAAGCAGCGCCGCGGGCTGGAAGAAATACTGCAGCAGCCCCAGCGCCCCTATGGAAAGCAGCACCTGCCGCGACGCCGGCTGGGGATAGCCCGTCAGCAGAATCCCGCCCAAGGAGAGAATTCCTCCCAAGACGGCCATCCCCACGCCCAACCACCACAGTCCCCTCTCCCGCAGCAGGATTCCTGTGATTATCAGGGGCATCCCCGGAAAAATCACCGGCAGAAACCACTGGAAGGCCATGCACACCGTCATGATGTCAAAGACACCCATCTCCATGCCCAGGTTGGGTACAAAACGAAGCCCCGCCTCTACCACGCCAAACAGCAGAAGGTACAGCACCAAGAACAGCTGCCAAATCCCCAGCAGCTGCCCGCTCAGAGCCGCAAAGCCCCCTTTTCTCCTCTGCCACAGCACACACTGCACCAGCAGATAGACCACCAGCACCACCTTGGCCCAGGTGAGGAGCCCATACAAGCTGAGGGGCAGCGCAAGAGGAGGAAAATAATAGCCTATAAAATCCGAGGTGTTTACAAAAAACGCCAGAACCCCATAGAGCAGCCACACCAGCCCCATCCGCCAAAAGACAGGCGCCAGGGTCTGAAACGAGGTGGCCGTCTGGTCCAGCACCTGACGGATAAGATGCAGGTCCTCCATGGCCATGGTTCGGGTGGTCTGGTTATTTTCCATTTTTACCTCTCCTTTCAAGATTACTCTATAAAATAGAGTATATGAGAAAAGGAATTTTGTCAAGCTTTCTTTGGCCCTATTCTCTCCCCTCCTCCCCTGTCAGCCGATTCCCTTGGGCGCATTTCCTGAAATTTTTTCAAAAAGGCCTCTGCCGCCTGGGAAAAGACCGGGTCCTTTTTCCAAACCAGATTGAGACGGCTCTCCAGCTTCGGCGTCAGTGGCCGGAAACAAAGCTCTGTCCCGGCGGTGTTCACCAGCTTGTCCAGGGCCAGGGCACAGCCAACGCCCTCTTCCACCATACGTGCCGCATTATAGATAAGGTTGTAGGTGCCCACCTGCCTCAGGCACCGGACACTCTGGCCCAGCCACCCGGAGAAAGTGTTGTCCACCATCCGCTGGCGGGACACCAGCAGGGGAACCCCCAGCAGGTCCCCCGGGCAAATGACCTGCTTCCGGGCCAGGGGATGGTCCCGGCGCATCAGAAGCCCCCAGGTATCCGCAGCGGGCAGCTGAATATAATCGTACCGCTCCAGGCTGACCGGTTCAATCAGAATGCCAAAGTCCAGCAGTCCCTTGTCCAGCCGCTCCGTGACATCCTCGGCGTTGCCGCTGTACAGGTGATAGCGAATGTTAGGGTGTTCCCGGGTCAAGGCCCGGGCGGCCCGGGCAACCAGACGCATGGCGTCTGTCTCCCCGCCGCCGATGGCGATCTCTCCGCTGATCTCCTTCTGGGGCGCCTGAAAGGAACGCAACGTCTTGTCTGCCAGGGCCACAATCTCCTCCGCCTGCCGGTGCAGACGTTTGCCCGCCTCTGTCAGGGCAACCCGCCGGTTCTTCCTCCCCCGGTCAAAGAGCTTTGCCCCCAATTCCTCCTCCAACTCCATCAGCTGCCGGGACAAAGTCGGCTGGGTGATGTGAAGCTCTTCCGCAGCAGCGGAAATGCTCTGCATGCGGGCCACCGCCAAAAAATAGCGCAGAACCCGTAGTTCCACAGGCTTGTCCTCCTCTCTGTTCTGGGTCAGCGTATCACCTTTTTCCATGCTTATCAAGCATATCTTACTATTTTTTATGGGTATTTGCTATTTTTTCTTCCCTCTGCTATCCTACTGACAAACCACCAGAAAGGAACCTATCCATGGATTTACCAGCGTTTTTAGATCATCTCAACCGGGGTCTCCCCGTGGAGGGAGGCTCTCCCGTTCATCAGTTCATGCACCAGCTCAGCCAGGAGGCCCTGGCCATCACCGGCATGCTGAACACTGGGTACCATCCTCCCGAGGAGATCCGCGCCCTGTTCTCCCAGCTCATCGGCAAACCGGTGGACGAAAGCTTCACCTTGTTCCCCCCTTTTACCACCGACTGCGGGAAGAACCTCTCCCTTGGGAAAGAGGTCTTTCTCAACGCCGGCTGTCGGTTCCAGGACCAAGGGGGCATTACCATCGGCAACGGCGTCCTCATCGGACATAACGTGGTGCTGTCCACCCTGAATCACGACCCCGCGCCCGCCCGGCGCGCCTGGCTCCACCCAGCTCCCATCGTCATCGGTGATCGGGTCTGGATCGGCTCCAACGCCACGGTGCTCCCTGGGGTCACCATCGGTGACGGTGCCATTGTAGCCGCCGGCGCCGTTGTCACCAAGGACGTCGCCCCCAACACCGTGGTGGCCGGGGTCCCCGCCCGTCTGCTGCGTCCGCTGACAGAGGAGGAACTCCAATGAAAAAACGCGTGCTGATTCTCTCTACCAGCCCCCGCCAGGGCGGCAACTCCGATGCCTTGGCGGCGTCTTTTGCCGAAGGGGCCCGCTCTGCCGGGCATACGGTAAGCCACTGTTCTCTTCGGGACAAATCCCTTCACTTCTGCCTGGGCTGCCTCTCCTGTCAAGAGACGCCAGGCTGTGTTCTCCAGGATGATATGGCAGAAATTCTATCGCAAATGCGTACCGCCGATGTGCTGGTCTTTGCCACCCCCATCTATTTCTACGAAATGTCTGGACAGATGAAAACCCTTCTGGACCGGACCAATCCTCTTTTTTCTGGAGAATACGCCTTCCGGGCAGTTTATCTTTTGGCCGCGGCTGCAGAGGCAGCTCCCCAGGCTGTGGATGGTGCGCTCCACGGTCTGGAGGGCTGGCTTGCCTGTTTTCCCAAGGCCACCCTGCAAGGGGTTGTCTGCGGCTGCGGCGTCACCGGGGCTGGAGAGATACAGGATTCTCCCGCCCTGTCCCAGGCCCGCGCCATGGGGGCCGCTCTATGAGATGGGCGTTCTTCCTGGCGGCCCTGTTCCTCTGTCTGTCCGGCTGCAGCGGGCCGGCTGCACATGCGGAACTGCCAGAAACATTTCCAACCATGGAGGGCTCTCCTATGCCTACCCTATGCCTCGCCGTCCACGGCGCAGAGTATCCTGTCACCCTGCGGGACAGCCCAAGTACACGCGCCTTGGTCCGCCAGCTGCCCATGACCCTTACACTGGCGGAACTCAATGGAAACGAGAAATACGCCCGCCTGCCGGAGGCACTCCCCACTGACGCCATACAACCTGGCGCCCTTCAGACCGGAGACCTCATGCTCTACGGCGCAAACTGCCTTGTTTTATTCTACCAAAGTTTCCCCTCTTCCTATTCCTATACTCCGCTGGGACAAATAGAGCATCCAGATGGACTGGCTTCCGTTTTAGGCGCTGGCTCTGTTACTGTAACCCTTTCCATTCTGCCATAAAGGTCCCCCGCCCCCTGGCAAAGGCCAGGGGGCGGGGGATTTTACAGCTGATCCAAATACGCCGTCACGGGAAAATCCCGGACCTTTTCCTCTTTTCGCAGATACAGCGGGTGGTGAGGATGCCCCTTCTTGGAACACTTCCCCGCGCAAAGCCACCGGGCGCCGTATTCCTCCCCGATGGCGACCATGTCCCGGACACAGTCCCGGAGATAGGGGCGTTTTTCTATGATGGTGCCCCAAGCCGCCCAAACCGCAGGGGTAAAACCCGCCCCCACCTGGGAGAGGACATACCGAAACGCCGTCATATTCTCCCGGTGGAGGGCCTGGTTGCATTGGGCATCCATGTCCTCCGGTCGGGTGGCTCGCTGGGCATAGACATTGAACATCAAAAAGCTGTCGTAGCCGTTGCCCGCCGCGATCCGTTCCACCGATTTCAGCGTATTGTCCAGGTCCCCCGGCACCGCGGTGGAGGGGTTGATCCCGATACAGATCAGGGGATTCTCTCCCCGGGTCCCCAGCAGGTACCGGTACTCCGCGTAGTGATCGGGAATATACAACCACTTCTCCCGGTCAAAATCCCATTGGGTCGGGACCAGGGCCTGCTCAAAGGTCAAAATCTCCAGTTCCTGGGTCTGGCAAGTGGGAATATGCATCTCACGTCCCCCTTTGTTTCCGTTTTTTTCCGCATGTTTTTTGTATCTTACCACAAAGGCCCCGCTGTGTCGAGGGTTTGCGTCTCCGCCCCCTCTTGTATTTGTTCCGGCGGCAAGCTATAATGAAAAAACAAAGTACAGGGACCCATCCCACAGCGATGTCCCCCGCCCCGGCCAAACGCCGCCGGTGGCCGGCAGTACGCCCCCTTTCTCCCGGAGGGAATTGCCATGCTCCACACAGCCCCATCCATTCTGTGCGTCACCGACCGCACCTTATGTCCTGAACACTTTCTGTCACAGATTTCCCGCATCGCCGCGGCAGGTCCTGCCGGGGTGATCCTGCGGGAAAAGGATCTGTGTGAATCCGCCTATCGGTCTCTGGCTGCCCAGGTTCTCTCCCTCTGCCGGCAACATCAGGTCCCCTGCATCCTCCACACCTTCCCCTCCGCCGCCCGGGCCCTGGGGGCCACGGCCCTTCACCTTCCCCTGCCCCTTCTGCGCGCCATGCCCAAGGAGGAACGCGCTGCCTTCTCCTCCCTGGGTACCTCCTGCCATTCCATTGCGGAGGCCTTGGAGGCCCAGGCACTGGGGGCCACCTATCTTCTGGCCGGACATATTTTTGACACCAGCTGCAAGCCGGGCCTGCCCGGGCGGGGATTGGATTTCCTGGCCCAGGTCTGCGCCGCTGTCCCCCTGCCTGTTTACGCCATTGGCGGCATCACGGCGGAAACTCTCCCCGGGGTACGCCGGGCCGGGGCCCGGGGCGCCTGTTTTCGGAGCGGCTTTATGACCTGTCCCGACCCCGCATCCTACCTGCACACATTGGAAAGGAGCTTTTCCCATGCCATTTCACCCTGATCAGCTTCTCCTTTACGCTGTCACCGACCGGGCCTGGACCGGGCGGCAAACCCTGTTGGAACAGCTGGAGGCCGCCCTCCAGGGCGGTGTCACCCTGGTCCAGCTCCGGGAAAAAGACCTGGACCCAGCCGCCTTCCTGGCAGAGGCCCTGGAAGTCAAGGCCCTGTGCCGCCGGTATCACGTCCCCCTGATCCTCAACGACCAGGTGGACCTGGCCCTGGCCTGCGGGGCAGATGGCGTCCACGTGGGCAGTGAGGACCTGCCTGTGGCGCATATCCGCCGGCGGGCGGGCCCGGACTTTATCATTGGGGCCACGGCCAAAACCGTCCAGCAGGCCCAGGCCGCCCAGGCCGCCGGGGCCAACTACCTGGGGGTGGGGGCCGTTTTCCCCTCCCCCACCAAGCCCGGCGCCCAGCGCCTTACGCCAGAGGAGCTGGGGGGCATCTGCGCCTCGGTCTCCATCCCCGCGGTGGCCATCGGCGGCATCGGCCCAAGCAACCTGGCCCAGTTAAAGGGGTCCGGCGCGGCGGGCATCGCCGTGGTCTCCAGCCTCTTTGGGGCAGAGGATATCCAGGCCGCCGCCCAGGCCCTGGCCCGCCAGGCCCGGCAAGTTTTGTTCCCCCATCCCATTCCTTAGTCCCTCCCTCACAGCCTGCGGCCTCTGTGCCGCCGGGTTTTGATCTCTGTACCAACGCAGCAAAGGAGACACCTCCATGAAAACAGCATTGTCGATCGCCGGCAGTGATTCCAGCGGCGGCGCCGGCATCCAGGCGGATCTGAAAACCATGACCATGAACGGGGTCTACGCCATGAGCGCCATCACCGCCCTGACCGCCCAAAACACCACCGGGGTGTCGGCCATTCTGGACGTCACCCCCCATTTTTTACAGCAGCAAATTGACGCGGTGTTCACTGACATTCCCCCGGACGCGGTGAAGATCGGTATGGTCTCCTCCGCCCCTCTCATCCAGACCATCGCCCGCTGCCTTCGGACCTATCAGGCGGCCAACATCGTAGTGGACCCTGTGATGGTCGCCACCAGTGGGGCCCGTCTCCTGGATGAGGACGCGGTGGAAACCTTGACCCAGACCTTGCTCCCCCTGGCAGACCTTCTCACCCCCAACCTGCCTGAGGCGGAGGTTCTGTCCGGGTGCTCCATTCAGACAGAAGCCGACATGGTAACTGCCGCCCGGCGGATCAGCCAGACCTATCACTGCGCCGTGCTGTGCAAAGGCGGGCACAGTGTCAACGACGCCAATGACCTGCTCTACGCCGACGGCACCCTCCAGTGGTTTCGGGGCCGCCGGATCGCCAACTCCAACACCCACGGCACCGGCTGTACCCTCTCCAGCGCCATCGCGGCCAACCTGGCCAAAGGGTTTTCCCTGCCCCAGGCGGTACAGCGGGCCAAGGACTACGTCTCCCAGGCCCTGGCCGCTATGCTGGACCTGGGACAGGGTTCCGGTCCCCTGCACCACGGTTTTGCCCTCTCCGGCACATGGGCCCAGGAGGCTCCGCCGCCTGTCCGTTAACCCGTTTCCCCCTTTGTTTCTTTCCGTTGCTTGCCGCAACGGGGCAAATTCACTATGCTGAGAGAAGAAATACAAGGAGGCTTCTGTCTATGTTCCAAGAAAATCTCAAAAACTACCGGAAGGCCAAGGGCCTAACCCAGGAAGATCTGGCCGTCCGTCTGCATGTGGTCCGGCAGACCATTTCCAAGTGGGAGAAGGGAGTTTCCCATAGTTTAGGATACCACACCACAAACCCACGCTTATATTACTTCCAGAACATCAAATTTTGGAGGTATCCCCAATGAAAAAACTGATTTCCTGTGAGTTTAATATCGACACCGCCTGTGTGGAACTGAAATATTCTGACGGAAGCATAATTTCCATTAACTGTACCGCTGTTGAGGATGAGGTGGCAAACAGCCGTTTGCAGCGGTCTGAACTGGACTGGCTCATCTACAACGATCCACTGTCCTATGCGGAATTGATTTTGAATGGCGATCCGGAAGAATACCTGCGAACCGTAACGGAGACTCCACAGTTAGATTTCGATTGATAAGCAAAGCCGCCAGAGGCGCATCCAAGGAATGATGCTTCTGGCGGCTTTTAACGTTTTGCTAATTATAATGCGTATGTACTGCGTAGCTTTGACTGTGTTTTTGACCTTCCAAAAAGTAAAAATGGAGTTCAAGAAAACTTTGATAGCAGATAACAATTGGTCTGTTTTCAAGAGTAGCAAAAATTTTTTATGTCCTTCAAATCTTATCTGTTGTTAATGCGATATTTTAATACTACAAAACACTTGTTAATGCTACATTTTTGTGCTATACTATTACTGATTTACGGAAGGCGGTGATGCTGTGAAAACCTATAACGTGAAGGAAATCGCTGAGATGCTAAACACAAACCCTGAAACAGTTCGTCGATGGATTCGTGACAAAAAGCTTGATGCAACTATTGTGTCTAAAAAGGGTGGTCACATCGTTTATGAGGCGGCTCTCCGTGAGTTCCTGAATTCTTCCCCTAAATATGCTTCAATAGCAAAAGCCTCATTAGCGGGAGCAGCAGTAGGAGCTGCTGTGTTACCAACGGTTATGATAGGAGGATTAATTGCTCAGAAGTTGATTGATGAAGAACAATTAAAGAAGGCGCAGATATGTAATAAAGACGTTATTAACTTCCTTCGCAGGGAAATCAAAAAATACGACGAATCCATCAAAATGAAGGAAGATACTATCCACCAGATTCAAAAACAAATTCAAGATGATCAATTGCAAATCGCCGAATTTCAAAAGCTAATTGATAAATTATCTGCTATAAAGGAGGATGAATATGAATGAAGTAAAGCAGAAATCTATTGAAGAGGAATCCACTGTTTTGGAGCAGAGCATGGAAAGTTTCTCAGAAAGCAAAAAGGGGGTTCTTGTATGGATTAAGGAGCATAAAACTCAGTTGATTCTTGCTGGTGTCAGTATCACAGCCATTGTTGGTATCATTTGGGGAGTCAAAAACAAAGATGAGCTTACCAAATTGTGGTCGTCACTTGCTAAAAGTATAAAAATGGATTCTGTAACAACAACGACCTCTATGCCGAAAACTGCGACGGCAACACCTGCCACTGAAGCGATTTTGCGAAAGAGACCATATACATCTCCGACAGAAGCCTTTGACGTGAGAAGACACATCAGAACAATGGCAGCTGGTAAACATCACTCGGCCGCCAAAGCTGCAGAGGCCGCAAAACTTGGAATTGATCTCCTCCCTAATCAAACACTTGTAGACCCGTATACGAAGTGTGCTGCGTAATAAGAAGCTTATATGGTTATTGGCGATCCAGAAAAGTATCTTCAAACGGTAGTAATTCTATAAGATTTGATATGCAAAGGGCACCCATGATTTCACATGGATGCCCTTTGTCTTAACTTGACCTTGTGGTCAGCAAGCAGTTTCCTCACTTTTCTCTTTACAGACTCCGTGGAGCCTTTGGAGACCAGTGTTTTACCGAAATCAGCCTTTCGGCGGATGAGGGTCCCCTCCATGGCTATCCGCAGACTGAATACGACCGTCCAGCCCATGAATGACAAACTCAGTGCCTTGGTTTCGGCTGATTTGTCTTCCGGCATTTACTGCCTGTTCCTTGGTGGAATAGTGGCCACTGGAGCGTTGAGCTCCGCCACGTTTTACATCCCAGCCACCATTGGGATTGTGAACGACATGATGAGAAGAACGAGCCATACGATTACCCCCTGTGTGCCTTAGGACAGCAAATTGCACAACCGTCCGCATCGAGATAGATTTTCTTCGCATGAGCTACTGCCTCAACCTCGCTTTCAAAGTAGCCCACATACTGTGCGCTACGGATGCCAAGCTGTTCAGCATGCTCTTTTGTATGGACTTCATGATGAAGGCCAGGATTTAACGTCTGATTGTTGTTAACATAGTAATAATGATACATATAATTTTCCTTTCTGCTTGACCAAACAAGCGATACATGATATTTTGATAGCGTACATATTGCAAATGAGCGGTTAATCTGTGCCAGCAGATTGCCGCTCTTTTTATTTGTACATAAGACACCACCTCCTTAAAAGCTTCGGAAATTCACCTGTCCACGGCTTCCGTTGGGCCGGTGAATTTCTCTTTTTCTGATGGTTCCATTATACAGCTATTTCTGCTATATGAAAAATTAAGCTGTTCGTTGTTTGGTGGCAAAATCGAAAAAATATAAGATAATAATTAAAAACGTTTGATTTTTGGTGGCAAATATTGTATAATGAAATAAGATGGGAGGAGTGTGCCTTGGGAAAAAAGCTATACACAAAAGAAAACATCTCCAAAGCCGATACCGAATGGCTGGGCATACCCGAACTTGTGGTATTAAAAACAAACAGGGATGATGTTGGTTTAGAAGTTGTACATCGTAGATACTTTGAGGATGAAAAATTGCTCTGCCCTGCTTGTCGTTCCTCGAGAACACGCTGCTCTAAAATTGTGGATCGAAAACTCAAGGATTTATTGTGGCTTGACGAGGACCACAAGACATTTCAAATAATCAGCCTACTTTTTCATCAGCGTTATATGCGCTGTGATAGTTGCGGGCAAAGCGTTTTCCCTGAGCCTACAGAATTTGGAGAAAAGGGATGCACATTCACAAACCGGCTATCAGATGCCTTGGCAGACGGGACCTTTCAATTTTCATATAAAAAAGTATGCCAGCATTACGGTGTTCCAGCTTCTACTGCTTCAGTGGGTGAAGTAATGAGACGAAGAATTCAATATAGGGAGTCATTGTTGCCCCCGATCAGAACACCGCATATCATTAGCATTGTCGAGGTGGTGTTTTTTGGGGAGTTCTATCCCGCTGTTTTAGGAATTTGGGATGGTGAGGTTTATTGCCTGGATATTTTGCGAGATTCATCTGAGGAAACCTGTGGTGCATTTCTGAAAACATTAGATGCTAACCAAGTTGAAACCATATATGTAGACCCAGTCGATAGCTTATTTAGTGCTGTGAATCAGTACTTTCCAATGGCTTCAATTGTGGTAACTGATGAGGCGATTAAGCGATATGCCAGAAACGCTATGCTTGATATTATCCATTCCGACGGAAAGCGATTTCCGGTGGTTCATAAAGACCGGCGATTGACGGTACTCCACAAAGACCTGGATGATAGAACTGTCGTTCCCAGAATCAAGGAAGGGATGAAGAGTAGGCCGAGGTTACAACGGGCTTACAATCACCATCAGAGATTGTTGGAGCTTATGGAAACCAAGTGGTCGATGGAAGATCTCCGAACATGGGCAGACCAGATTCCGACAGAGGTAGATGAGTTTTTGGCAGTTGGTGATATTATTGATATCTTTGGCGAGCAATTAAGCGGATTTTTGACACTGGGCGAGAAGCCACCCAACAATTATCAGTTTGCGGTGCAAGGCATCTGTGACGCTATCAAAGATATGCCGCACTGCATTTTCGATGTAATGCGTGGTCGCTGCATCTTCTCTATAACTCACGACACCATGGAAGAAAACGGAGAACTGTGGCGATACGGCATTAAGTCAAGTCGTTTAACCGAGAAAATCAATGAGATCTCAGCTAATATTAGGGAGGAACGAGATTATGGATACCAATGAAAAGATCAAAATAGTCGGTACAAACATTCAAGAAAAAGCAAATCTGATATGGAATGTGGCGAACAGTCTATTTGGAGCATATAAGCCTCATGAATATGGTCTGGTTATTTTGCCCATGGTCGTGATTAAGCGTTTTCATGACTGCTTACTTCCGACCAGAGAGAAAGTGCTGGCCACTTATGAAAAGGTGAAACAGTTAGCCGTCAAAGATGGTTTTCTGCGTACTGCATCTGGCTATCGTTTTTACAATACCAGCCAGTACACCTTCGAGCGACTGAAAGCTGACCCAGAGAATATTAAGACCAATTTCGAGGCGTACATCAACGGCTTCTCCGATAATGTTATTGACATTCTGGCGAACATGGGCTTCTTTACGCAAATCGAGCGTATGGCGGATGCGGGAGTTCTGTATCAGGTTATCAGCGACTTTACTGCTGACAATGCAGATATGAATCCGGAGAAAATTTCCGCAATTGATATGGGCTATGTCTTCGAAAACCTTGTTCAGCGTTTTTCTGAGAGTTATGCTGAAGAAGCAGGTGCGCACTTCACCAGCCGTGACATTATTTATTTGATGTGTGACTTGCTTACCATGAATGCGGATTTTTCCGGCGAAGATGCCCCTGCCAAGACTGTATACGATATGGCGATGGGCACCAGCCAGATGCTTACCTGTATGGAAGAGCGTGTTCATGCCCTTGACAAAGAGGCTGAAATCATCTGTTATGGCCAGGAAATCAACCCTTTTACTTTTGGTATCGCCAAAGCGGACATGCTGATCCGTGGTGGCGATCCTGAAAACATGCAGTTCGGTGACACCTTGAATGCGGATAAATTCAAGGGCTATACCTTCGACTACATTATTTCCAATCCTCCATTCGGTATCGATTGGAAGCGTGAAGCAGCTGATGTGGAGAAAGAACATAAACTGGGCGATGCCGGTCGGTTTGGCGTTGGCTTGCCTCAAAAATCCGATGGGCAGATGCTGTTCTTGCTGAATGGCATTGCAAAATTGAAGGACACCGGCAGAATGGCTATTATCCAAAATGGTTCCTCTCTCTTCACAGGAGATGCAGGAAGTGGCCCCAGTGAAATCCGTCGCTATATTATTGAGAATGACTGGTTGGATGCTATTGTTCAGCTTCCCAATGACAGCTTTTATAACACCGGAATTGCAACCTATATCTGGATAGTATCCAAAAACAAACCCGAAACACATAGAGAACGCATTTTGCTGATTGATGCCAGCAAGTGCTGTGAGGCACGTAGACGTCCTATCGGTAATAAGCGTGTAGATATTACGGAATCTTGCCGCAATTTGATCACACAGGCATACAGCGAATATAGAAGTGCAATTTTTACAAAGACCTTAGAAGATAAAAAAACAGTGCTGACTTGCAAAAGCAAAGTGCTTGATGCCATATCGCTTGGCTACAATAAAATTACAGTGGAAAGTCCTGCTTTGGATGATGACGGCAACCCGATTGTGAAAAAAGGAAAGCCAGTAGCCGATACCTCCAAGCGTGACACTGAAAGTGTTCCACTTGATGAAGATGTGGATGCTTATTTTGCACGGGAAGTTCTCCCTTATCGTCCGGGTGCTTGGATCGACAAAAGCAAGACCAAGGTTGGGTATGAGATTCCATTCACTCGTACCTTCTATGAATATGAGGAACTGGAACCGGCAGCTGATATTGCAAAACGCATTGCGGCCCGTGAAAAGGTACTGATGGAGAGTTTACAGGCATTGTTCGGAAATGGTGGTGAGCAGGATGAGTGATGTTGCTATCTATGAAAAGATGAAGGATAGTAAAGAACGGTGGTTGGGAGATATTCCCTATACCTGGAATACTCGCTTGCTAAAATATATGTTTTCTATCAAAAAAAATATTGCGGGTGAAACAGGCCATCAGGTATTGTCAGTAACCCAAAAGGGCATCGTTCCGAAGAACATGACCGAAAGAGGTCAGTTTTCTTTAGACTATTCAAAATACCAGTTAGTTGAAGCTGGCGATTTCGTCATGAATCACATGGACTTATTGACAGGTTGGGTAGATATTTCAAAATACAATGGTGTCACCAGTCCTGACTATAGAGTGTTTGTAAATACTAATCCAGATTCTTTTGATTCACAATATTATAAATATATTTTTCAGTATTGCTATTCGAATCGTATTTTTTATGGACTTGGTCAAGGGGTTGCTGGATATGGTCGTTGGCGCTTGCCAGCTGATATGTTCATGAACTTTGTACTACCAGTTCCTCCTATTGATCAGCAACGAGGAATATCAAGTTTCCTTGATAAACAATGTGCGCATATTGATTCTCTTATAGAAGAAACAAAAAGAACAATTGAGGAATATAAGAGTTGGAAATCCTCAATTATTCTTGAAACTGTTACAAAAGGAATAGAACCAAATAGGAGAATGAAAAAATGCGACTTGGAATGGATTTCTGAAATTCCTGCCACATGGAAAACAGATAGACTTAAGACCTTATTTACATTTGGCAAGGGACTCCCCATCACAAAGGAAAGTTTGGTAGATCAAGGAACTCCAGTCATTAGCTATGGACAAATTCACGCAAAATACAATACTGGAACTTCAATTACAGAAGCATTATTTCGATATGTGCCAGAATCTTACATTGAAAGCAACCCGGATTCATTGGTACACAAAGGTGATATACTCGTCGCAGATACATCTGAAGATATCGATGGATGTGGTAATAGCGTATATATTGATAAAGAAATGCCACTTTTTGCTGGATATCACACAATTATTTTGAAGTCAATTAATCAAGATGATAACAAATATTTGGCGTACCTGTTTAAGTCTCATGTTTGGAGGAGCCAAATAAGAACGAGAGTTTCTGGCGTTAAGTTGTTTAGTATCTCGAAAAAAATTCTAAATTTCACAACAGTTATCCTTCCTCCTAAAGAAGAGCAAGAGGAAATAACTCGTTTTTTAGATGAAAAATGCAAACTAATCGATACGTTAATTGAAAATAAGCAAGCCCTGATGATTGATCTGGAAACCTATAAGCGGTCGCTTATTTATGAAGTAGTAACGGGCAAAAGAAAGGTAGTGTGACCATGAACGAAACGGAAAAACGCTTTGAGGAATTCATAGAGTCCTACCTTATTTCAAAGGATGGTGGATGGACAAAGGCAACGGATGTCGGTTATTGTAGCGATGAAAGCAAGGATATGTTTCTGGACATCGTCACTCTGACCGATTTCGTAAAAAGCACCCAGCCTATGGCATGGAAACGCTTTGAGCGGATGTGTACGATCAACCCGATTCGGCAGTTTTATAAGGCATTTGAAAATGCTGTCACGCAGGATGGCTTGATTTCCGTCCTGCGTCACGGCTTCAAGCATCGTGGCATCAATTTCCGTGTGTGTTATTTTAAGCCAGAGTCTGAGCTGAACGAGGTATCCATCACCAACTACCAAAAGAATGTCTGCCAGTGTATCCGCCAGTGGCACTATTCTAAACGCAACACAAATACAGTTGATATGATGCTGGCTGTCAACGGCATCCCCGTTGTGGCGATTGAACTGAAGAATCAGCTCACAGGGCAGTCGGTTGATGACGCTATGCGTCAGTGGCAATATGACCGCAACCCTAATGAACCAGCATTCGGATTTAATAAGCGTGTTCTCGCATACTTTGCCTGCGATCTCTACAATGTATATATGACTACCCAGCTGAAAGGCCCGGAGACAACATTCCTTCCTTTCAATCAAGGCAGTGCCGGGGCAGGCAAGGATGGCGGTGCAGGTAATCCCAAAAGCACCGATGGCAGCTATGTAACTTCATACTTCTGGGAGAAAGTCCTTCAGAAGGATAGCTTGTTGGATATTCTGCAAAAGTTCATTAACTACGAAAGAACAGAAAAAAAAGAGACTTTGCCGGACGGTTCCACAAAGAAAACCGTCAGCAGCAAAGTCATTTTCCCACGGTATCACCAGTTGGATGTCGTGCGTCAACTGGTCAATCATGTTAGAACTAATGGCGCTGGACATAACTATCTCATCCAACACAGTGCCGGTTCCGGCAAGTCCAATTCTATCGCTTGGACGGCTTACCGTATGGCCAGCCTCCACAACGAAAACAACGATGCAATTTTTAACAGCGTAATCATTATTACAGACCGTCGTATTCTCGATCAACAGTTGCAGGCCACCGTTTCCAGCTTTGACCACACTTTGGGGAGCGTGGTTACGATTGATGAGAAGAAAAACTCTGGCGCTCTGCGTGATGCCATTAACGATGGAAAGCGCATCATTGTCACCACTTTGCAGAAGTTCCCAGTGATTTACAACGAAGTCGAGTCCGCTGTTGGTAAGCATTATGCGGTTATTGTAGATGAAGCACACAGCAGCCAGACTGGACAGAGTGCATTAAAACTCAAGGCTGCTCTTGCCGATGTGAGCGACGCTCTTGCAGAATATGCCGAACTGGAAGAAAAGGCTATTGAAGAAGTCGAAGCAAACGATATTCTTGTGCAAGAAATGCTCAGCCAAGGTAAACACAGTAACATGAGTTTCTTTGCCTTTACTGCAACGCCCAAAGGCAAAACCCTGGAAATTTTCGGCGAGCCTCAACCGGATGGTTCTTTCCATCCCTTCCACATTTATTCGATGCGACAGGCTATCGAAGAAGGATTTATCCTGGATGTTTTAGCGAACTATACCACATACAAAATGTGTTATCAAATCGCAAAGAATGTCCAGGACAATCCGGAAGTCCCTACCTCCAAGGCTGTTAGAACGATTCGACGCTATGAGGAATTACATCCGCACAACCTTCAGCAGAAAGCAGCTATTATTGTAGAGACTTTCCGTGAGGTCACAAAAAAGAAAATCGGTGGCCGTGGAAAGATGATGGTAGTTACTGCGTCCAGGCTGGCGGCAGTCCGTTACTATCATGAAATTAAGCGTTATCTTGAAAGCAACAATTACGACGATGTAGAAATCATGATTGCTTTTAGCGGGAGCCTGAAAGACCCGGATGACCCGACAGGTACTGAATACACCGAAAGTGGTATGAATGTAGATCGCAACGGCAATCGGGTGAAGGAAAGTCAGACAAAGGCTGTATTCCACGAGGAAGGCAATATTCTCATTGTTGCGGAAAAATATCAGACAGGCTTTGATGAGCCGCTTCTCCACACGATGATTGTTGACAAAGAACTTCGAGATGTGAAAGCTGTTCAGACTTTAAGCCGTGTAAACCGTATCTACCCTGGCAAAGAGGACACCTATATTCTCGATTTTGTAAATCCGATTGAACGCATCCGTGAGGCTTTCCAGCAGTTCTATCAGGAAACCAGTCTGGATGAAGAAATCAACTTCGATTTGATTTACACAACACAGAAAACGCTTCGTGGTTTTGGCATCTATACAGATGAGGATATTGAAGAAGTTTCCAGTATTTATTTTGACCCGGATGTGCGCAAGTCAAATCTGACTCAGGGAAAGATATCCAATGCGCTAAAGCCTGTGGCTGATAAGTACAACGAACTCAATCAAGAGCAACGCTATCAGTTTCGTAGAGAAGTCCGTGCGCTCGTTAAGTGGTATAATTACATTTCTCAAATTACCCGTATGTTCGATAAGGAACTGCACAAAGAGTACGTTTTCTGCTCTTACTTGGCAAAGTTGCTTCCCTCCGATCCCGTACAGCCATTTGACCTTGATAATAGAGTCAAGCTGGAATATTATCGTCTGGAAAAGACATATGAAGGTGCAATCGAACTTGAAAGCAAGCCTGGCTCTTGGAAACCGACTCAGCCAAAACGAGCTGGCGGTCAGAAAGATCGTACCAGTCCATTGGACGAGATCATTCAGCGCATCAATGAAGAATTCTATGGTGAATTCACAGATGCAGACCGTGTAATGGTTGATACGCTGTATCAAAAAATGCGCAAGGATTCTAAAGCAAAAAAAGCCGCAAAGACCGAGGATCGCCAAGTATATGAGAGAAGTCTTTTCCCGGGTATTTTTGATACAACCGCACAGGAAGCTTATATGGAGAACACCGCAGCATATGAGCAACTCTTCTTGGATGCAGATAAGTATCAGGCTGTGATGAGAGCTTTGGCGGATCGTTTGTATAAAGAACTGCACGACGACAAATAAGGTGGAAGATATTCAGCCTTAAAATATGGGAATCATATTTCAAATATCATTATCCCATCTTTGGGCAGATTATGATTTGGAGAAGTTTGCAAATGATAGATTGCCTGTTTTGCAAATTTCTTACTTACTGTCGTATCCCACTCTGCCAACCGGATGATCTCCGCTGTTTCAGCCTCAAAATCAAACGAAATCTCACCCCATTCGCCGTCGTTGTCCACCTGATATAGGTAAACAGCGGCGGCGATTTTCTTTTTGCGTTTGGTCTGGGATTTACGTTTTAGGCGAATTACATGAAGCACTCCGGCTTCTGTCAGCAAACAGGCCAAATGATCCACGGCTTTACGGTAGGCCCGTTCTGCACCACTGGCCGTGCTGCCCTCAAAGAGGACTGCCAGTTCTTCAAAGGTCAACCGGGTGCTGATGGGACTGACCCGTCCACAGGTCATACAGATGGCGTTTCTCTTTTCCAAAAGGGTCTGTTCCCGGTAATTTAGCTTTTCAAACGTTTCTCGGACAGCTTCAGCCTGGATGCCGTTCCATAGAATCTCCGCATAGTCCCAATGGTCATCCCGGCTGACATCCTCGCCGGTTTCTTCGCTGTCCTCATCCTGAATGGTCTGATAAAACGGAACACGGCTTCGATTTTGTTTGGCCAATGCCAAAAACTTTGCTGCGGTTTCCTCGGTACAACCGTTTTTCTGGGCATATTTCTGGATTGCCGCCTGTTCAGACTGACCGGATTGATTATAGAGCCAAGCAATCCCACGCACAGCTTTGTACTCATCCACATTCTCAAAGGAACCGGCCTCCTCCTGCATCCGGCAGGTCAAAAGGGCGTTTCCGATAAAATGATGCACATAGCTCAGAAAATCCGCCCCTTGTGCGGGATCGTATTCCCAGAGACAGTCCAGCATGGCAAGCACACAGCCCATTTTGTAGTCCAAAAAGCGTTCCGGATCATAGCGATCCAGCCCCTCCCGCAGCAGAAAACGGCGAACACGACCATTGAGCCGGTTCTCATAGTGGTGCAGAAAAAAGGAAAACCAGCACAGTTCTCGGCTCTGCACGGCCTTAATAATATAATCATTCAGATTTTCACGGACAGGTGGCTCCGGGTCAAGCTGGAAAATGCGCTCCGCCAAGTATTCGGAAAGACCGCTTCCGGATGACTCGATACGGTGTTTGGGAATGTATCCAGTCGTATTCCACGAGAAATCTTTTAGCACAGCGCACCTCCTTTCGCAGATTCTACCCGTTACTATTGAATAGAAATTTAATTTACACTGGTGTTATCAATTTCAGGACTAACTTCGAGGAGTTGATGCAAATTTATGTTTAATTGCTCAAAATATTCAATCATAGAATCAAGGCTATCTAATGCATCACGTACAGTCTGCTCTGAACCGATTATAATTTCTTCATATTTATTCGCAGCTTCAGTCATGGCTTTTTCTGCATAATAGTCAAAATTTTCATCGAAGGCTTCCATGCCATAATCATTAGCAATTATTCCACAAGCCTCATCAGAAGTATCGTACCGTGCCACTTTGCTGATGTGTGATAAAGAAGTAGTAGAAGTGTAAAAAATTTTGCCGTTCCTATCCGGCGTTTGCGCATTGCGCCGGATAGGTCGGGCGGTCATTCGGGCAGGTCTACCTTGCCAACGAAAGAGTAATAAATATCAATGTCCTGTCTGCGTGTGCCGTTCTCGTCATAGCTGCACTCATGCACAACGATTTTCTCCACAAACTCACGCAAAAGGGTAGGGGTAAGTTCTTCAAAGCTGGTGTACTTGCGGACAACATTCATAAACTTTTCTGCGTTTACCGTGGCTTCCTGCGCTTTGGAAAGCTCTGCCCGGATAGCGGCGGCTCTCTCTTTCAGTTCTTTCTGCTCGGCTTCATAGTCTGCCGACAGCTCCGTGAAACGCTCGTCTGAAATGCGCCCGGTCACGCTGTCCTCATACAGCCGCTTGAAGATAGCGGATAACTCGCTGATACGCTTCTCGGCGGCTTCCAGCTCCTTTTTCCTTGCGGCGTTCCTGCGCTTGCCCCCGTCCTCGTTCTGCTCGATCAGCAGCTTCATAAACCGGGCTTCGTGCTTCGCTGCATAGCTGGTGACTTTCCGCAGATTGTCGGTCACTCCGGCGGTCAACAGGTCGGTGCGGATAAAGTGCGCCGTACAGTCACGGGTACGCTTCTTGTAGCTCCCGCAGATATAACAATCCTGCTTGCGGGTGGCGTTCTGGTAACGCTGCTGGTAAAGGACGCTGCCGCAGTCGGCACAAAAGAGTATGCCGGAGAATAAGCCCACTTCATCATAGCGGTTCGGGCGTTTGCGCTGCTTGCGTAACTCCTGCACACGCTCCCACATCTGGGTGTCAATGATAGGCTCATGGTGGTTCTCGAAAATCGCCTGTTTCTCAATGGGGTTCTCTACGCTGTGCTTGGTCTTGTAGGACGGCTTCTCCGTCTTGAAGTTTACCAGACAGCCCGTGTACTCCCTGTTTTCAAGGATATGTACCACGGTATTGGTCGCCCACTTGCACTCATAGCCGGGGTGGTAGCGGCGGGTGC
>ERZ772812.138-NODE-138-length-79230-cov-4.656621_pt1 | contig 79230 bp, 62 predicted proteins | sample MGYA00511343_ERZ772812 | MGnify/ENA primary metagenome ERZ772812 (study PRJEB29015, sample SAMEA2737706) | human gut metagenome | biome: human gut; feature: human-associated habitat; material: faeces | place: China | collected 2012 ...
TCCTGAAGTGAATGAATGGTAAACGAATTCGGAATAAACCAACCCTCCAACAGGGTTGGATTCCACCGAACTCGCGCTTTAGCAAAGCCATTTCCACCCTCCTATAAAATTTTTTAATCCCCCTTATAGTTCTTTTTAAAAAGAACTACTGTAATTTTGTAAAGAGCGGCAGACAAAACCAAGAACGCACTTTTTTATTAGGACGAACATTTTTGTAAGTAATAGCATCTTTTTTGCAGAGATTTCGTAACTCTCTTATGGCAGATTTGTCGCTTCTGTTTAGTTTTCTTCACATATTTATGCCATTTGTTTCTTTTCGAAGAACATACCTTTTTATTAGTATCCCGACCCTTGACATTGGGTGTTAATGTATTCTTATTTCAATTCTTATGTGGTGAGTTTGGGCTTTTTAAGGCTCAAACAGGGAGAACAGGAGCTAATACCAAATTGTGACCTCTAAGGATTTATCATGTTAACGAAGAACGAACTGCCTCAAAATCCCGCTGCTGCAGCTCTGTGGCTTTTAGGCAATAAATGGACTCTATATATTTTGCAGCACCTGTTCGTTCGTTGTCATTCATTTGGTGAATTACGTCGTTCCATAGACGGTATCAGCGACAAGGTATTAAGCGACAATCTAAAACGATTACAAAGTAACGAGATTATTTGTAAATCAGTTACTTCTGATAATCCGCCTCGATCCTATTACTCTCTTACTTCATTAGGCAAATCTTTAAAGCCCATAATTGAGAGTTTAAATGTCTGGGGTTGTCGTTATTTAGAAGTTACTCACAATCCAGAAAAGTCCACTACTAATCGCACTCAATCTCGTCAGAGCTCTTAGATTTAATCTTTTGAATATCGACTAGCTCATAGAGCTATGACCAAAAGTCTTATTCGCGACTAGAGGTATTCGACCTATAGAACCCTTGGTGGCTCTATAGGCCTTTATTGCTTTGTGCTCAAAGACGAGACACCTTCTTTTGCCGCAGAAAAACACTGCAGTAAATAAAGAAAGCCGAAGATCAACAAGGAGAGAGCGGTGATGCTGATCTTCGGCGCCGCACTTGCCTTTGCCTTCCTTAACGTTAAGCGTGCACCAAAACGCCAACTAAGTAACAACCTTTAGCTTCGTTTTCAATCGAAACCATCTGCTGCAAGCGATTCTGTGCAAATTGCAGCAAACAAGCCAAAAGTTTCTTTTCTAGTTGTAAAAAGCAAAGCAAGAAGGACAACTAAGTTGTTGTCTTTCGCCTTTTCACTAAAAGGCCTTTTTAAATATAGAAAGGATTTTTACTGAAACCAAGAACGCACATTTTTATTAGCGTACAAAACTGACGCATTAATTATGACGTATAAATTATTTACTAGCCGTTTAGCAGATGATTTCTCGTTTCGAACGCTTCGTGTCCTCGATGCCATTGTGACGCGGTTGTAACATTTGGCAAAATTTGAACCTTAAGAAATAAAAAAGCCACCGATAAACTCGGCGGCTTGACATTTAAATGGTGCGCCGTGAGGGATTCGAACCCCCGACGTACTGATTCGTAGTCAGTCCCTCTATCCAGCTGAGGTAACGGCGCGTTTTCAGCAGGAATTAGTTTCTTACTTTCGAGACTAACTGTCAAGAACTTTTTTAAATTGTGTTGATGATGTGATGCCACTCAGTAGATATAGCCTATTTCGGTTTATCCGATTTGGTCGTGGACCTTCGATCGATCGATAAATTATCGCCTAAAAAATACTGTGCAGACCGACTTAAAATGTTTACAATCTAATGTGCTTTATTGTGCAACATTTTTTGTCGCTATAAAGCATTTGACTTATCACTCGATGGAAGGACATTACTTGAAGGTTCGAAAATCGAAACCTCACAGTAACTAACCTTCGGCTGCTTCCTCGCAAGCGCTTTTATTGAGCTTCCTTGCCTGTGTTGCGGTCGGAGGAAAACCGCAACACGTTAAGGCTTCACACTTAGCTTTCTTTTCGTGTAGATCTGTTACTCGTAGTAACGAGCCGTGTTTTTGCGCTCTGCGAAAGTTGGTATGGATTTACGTAGCAACCTGCCGCTTATGCAGCATAAACACCGTCTCTTGTGAAGAGGGGCACCTCTGCGTACTTTACAAGCAGCGCCTCTTCGCAAAGACTTCTACATGAAATTGCTGATTGTGCAGCCTTAGAAAAGGAGCTGCATGCTTTACTTATCTCAGATGCTTGGCGAACCAGTTGTCGATGCCAATGGTGAAAAAATTGGCTCAATTTCTGATTTAGCCATTCAAACGGGTGAAGTATTCCCCCGCATCACCAGCCTTGCCTTCTTGGGACCCGGCAAAACGCCTTTTATGATTTCTTGGCGTAAGTATGTCGAAGGGTTTAGCGAAGATGAAGGAATTCGCCTCAAAGTGGATCGAACTGCTATCCGTTTCAGCTATTTACAACCAGCCGAAGTCCTCTTGGCGCGAGATCTGCTCAACCGCCAGATCGTCGACACCCAAGGCATGAAAGTCGTTCGTGTAAACGACCTTAAACTCTCTATCTCTGGCACACAGCTCCGTTTACTTGGCGCTGAAGTAGGTTGGCGCGGCATTCTTCGTGGACTTCACCCTTTGGTGGAAAAAGCAGCATGCCATATTGCAAAAGCATTCCATAAGAACATCGACGAAAAACTGATCGCATGGAACTACATGGATCTGCTTGATCGCGACCTTTCGAAGGTTCAGCTCTCCGTCACTCACACCCGTCTCGAAGAACTACATCCTGCTGATGTGGCGGATATTTTGGAACAGCTTGATCCCAAACAGCGAGCTAATGTATTCCAGCACTTAGATGACGCCCAAGCAGGCGAAGCAATATCTGAAATGGAAGACGAATTCCAGGCCGACATTATTGACGGCTTAGATGAAACGCGCGCAAGTCGTTTGTTGGGCAACATGGACCCCGATGATGCCGCAGACATCGTTGGTGACCTTCCTTACGAAAAAGCAGAGACTCTCCTGCGGCTTATGGGCGTTGAAGATGCTGCAGGTATTCGTAAGCTTCTCGGCTATAAAGACGATACTGCTGGTGGCCTTATGACCACTCAATTTGTAGCAATGCATACTACTAGTACGGTAGGCGAAACCACCGAAGTACTACGCCATCTTGACGAGGATCACCCAACCGTTAGCTATGTATATGTACTCGACGAATATGAAAAACTTGTCGGCGTTCTTTCTCTTCGTACCCTGGTATTGAATACGGAAGAAACGCAGTTAAAAGACATCATGTTTGACGAGCTTATAACTTCCCTGCCAGAAGAACCCGAAGACGAAGTTGCTGCAGACATCTCCAAGTACGGCTTGCTAGCTATGCCTGTAGTAGACGAATCGGGCCGCATGTTGGGCATTGTCACCTTCGACGACGCAATGGATGTTATTGAGGATGACGCTGAAGAGGTAAAAACCCACTGGGCATGGGGGCAGCTCGCAATATCTGTCGCCATCTTCTTAGTGCTGCTCGTTCCTTATACGTTCCTAATCCTCCATTTTTTCGGTTCAAACTAACCCTGCAGAAACGAGGTACGGTATGACCGAAAAAACAAGGACAACACAGCAAGGAACAGCGTTTGACACAAAACAGTCCAAGCAAAAAATGACGCCAGGATTGGCAAATCATACTTCTGAAGCAGAACAATCCAATCAAAAAGCAGGCGAATCCCCTATCGAAGAGTCAACCAAAAAACGCTCACGAATTCTTCTCGTACTTGCCGCAATGGGGCCTGGTGTTATTGCCGCCATGGCAGGTAATGATGCCGGTGGAATTTCTACCTATTCGACAGCTGGAGCTAAGTTTGGTTACATGACGCTTTGGGCAATTCCCGTTATGTGCATTTTGCTTATTGTCGTGCAAACCACCGCCACTCGTATGGGTATCGTCACGGGCAAAGGTTTTTCCGCTTTAATTCGCGAGCGATTTGGCATTCGCCTTACCGCACTTGCTATGCTCGCCCTGCTGATTGGCAATATTGCTACCACTTTTTCTGAGTTTGCTGGCGTAGCGGCTGGCATGGAAATGTTCGGGGTACCTCGTTGGATTTCCGTTCCCGTAGCAGCCCTTGCAGTGTGGGCTCTTATTGTGGGCGGTAGCTACAAACGTGTACAAAATATTTTCCTCGCAATTTCATGCGTATTTGCTACCTACATTGTGGCGGCTTTTTTGGCGCAACCCAACTGGAACTTGGCGCTTATTAATACGGTAGTGCCTCAAGCATCATCAGATATTGGATTTTTATCACTCATGGTTTCCATGGTAGGTGCCACTATTGCTCCCTGGATGATGTTTTTCACCCAAAGCAACGTGGTCGAAAAAGGATCGGGTATAAAGGATTTGCCTTATCAGCGTATCGATGCTGTAACGGGCGCTATTGTAGGCTGTATTGTTGCTTGGTTTATTATCGTAACCACAGGAACCGTACTTTTTCCCCAAGGTATCGAAGTCTCTAGTGCTGAAGCGGCAGCCGCAGCTTTGGCTCCCTTCGCAGGGCCCTACGCTGAAGCACTTTTTGCAGCAGGTTTGGTAGCGGCAAGCTTGCTCGCTGCTTGCGTTCTTCCTTTGACCACTGCCTTTGTAATTTGCGAAGCATTTGGTTGGGAAGCGGGTGTTTCTTTTACTTGGAAAGAAGCTCCTATCTTTAAAGGAATTTTCACCTTTGTTATTTGTCTTTCCGCATTGATAATTCTTATACCAGGACTCAATCTTATGGGGATTATGCTTGCATCCCAGTTTGTCAACGGAGCCATTCTGCCAGTTTTATTAGTATTTATGGCTATTATCTGTACTGATAAATACGTGATGGGCAACTATAGCGTTCCTAAAGTGACACGCATACTGCTCTATCTTACTATTGGCGTGGTGGGCCTCTTGTCGATCACCTGTATTGTTTTGCAAATTCTAGGAATTGGATAGCATATGGCCTTGTCTTCAAACGAAAATAGTAATAGTAATAGCACCACAAACAACGCAAGACAGCCACTCATCCCAGGTTATAACACATCAGATGAGCGCAAAGCACTTCGAAACAAGCTTCGCGCTGAGGCAAAACAAGCTCGAAGCGAAATGCCCGCACCTTACCGCACCCATAAAAGCGCAGAGCTCTGTAAGCGTCTAGAGGAATCTCTTGCGCTCACCCTTGGCATTACGGGAATGAACGCTGCTGATGCCACCATAGCGGTCTATGCCGCTTTCCCTGAAGAAGTCGATCTTCAAGACTTTATCGAATCAGCCTACACGCAGGGATGCAAAATTGCGTTTCCCTGCATGGTTCGTGATGCTTGGAATAGTTCAGAACATCCCAGCTCCACTGGAGTGGAGCAAAGTCGTGAACGTGAAAAAACTCTTGAAAATCTTCCTCAAGATGAGACAAACTCCTCTGCCGTTCAGCAGACAATGGAGATGCGCCTCGTTTCTGCAGAACATTTTCGTGCACATCAAGTGCCCTTTTTGAACAACCCTCTTAAACGCTATTGTCATTCAGACTGCGAATTAGATCCTTATCCCTACATATCAGCACGGGATCTGACCATGATAGTAGTTCCTGTTGTAGGTTTTGATTCTCAGGGAAATCGTCTTGGATATGGCGCAGGAAACTATGATCGTTATCTGACGCAAATCTCAAAAGAAGCAACAAACAATCAAGGTATTATCTGCCGAGTTGTGGGAGTAGCTTTCGCCGAACAGCAAGTAGAAGACGTTCCTACAGAAGAACACGATATTCCTCTTGCCATCGTTGCTCTCTAGCAAGCTTTCTCTCGCTCGAACTTCTCAAGCTAGTATTATTCGGCAAAAAAATTGCTCCTGCCGTTCCCGACAGAAGCAATTACTTTTGACTTTCCTAGATGGCGTCACAAAACTTTTTCTTAAGAGCCCAGCCTTGCCCTTTGTTTGCCAAATCAGCTCCTTGCTTTTAGCAAACTAGAACGCAAATTCTGTTCTTGATTTTATTCGCTCAAGCCCTTCGTCATGAGCTCTGTCCATGACGCATTGCTCTCGGTTCTCCGCCCTTAGCTCTTTGCTTCTTTCTTAGTTTGCACGACGCGCATAACTAGAATGATAATTACCGCAATAGCGATACCTCCAATAAGCGAAGGCCAAGGTGATGCAGTAAAGCCTGCGACCAAATAACCAAGCAAGCAGATGCCTGCTACCAGCGTTGCATACGGTAGCTGAGTTTCAACATGACGTAAATGATTACAATTTGCACCAGCTGAAGACAAGATGGTCGTGTCCGAAATAGGTGATGCATGGTCGCCATATACTGCACCTGCAAGGGTTGCGCCAATCGTAACCAGGAACAGCGGATCAGATGGAGGGAAAATACCAAGCACGATAGGCAAAATAAGTGCAATCGTGCCCCAGGAAGTACCCATAGCAAATCCAATAAAACCTGAAACAACGAAGATTACTGCAGGTAAGAAAGTAAGTTCGAAACCAACGTTAGTTAAGAAGGTCGAAACAAATTCGCCCGTACCAAGCATATAGCGGCAACAACCGCCCAAACTCCAAGCAAGCACCAAAATCATAATAGCGCCAACCATTGAGCGAACACCCTCGGAAACACCTTCGGTATAGCCAACAAGCGTCGTAAGCTTACGAGGAATAAACATGATCGCCGCAAAGAACAATGCCACAACCGAACCAATACATAAACCAGATACCGGATCTACACCTACTGCAGTAGCGAAGTCTTCACCTTCGAAGAAACCGCCTACATACAGCATACCAATGATAGAAAAGATAATAAGTACCACAATGGGCAGCACTAAGTCATACACTTTTCCTTTATCAGATACGGGCAAGCCTTTGTATTGCTCTACTGCCTTTGGGGCTCCTTCGAGGTCTGACTGCTCAGTAACAACCGTCTCTACGTCGGACTGCTCTGCAGGAACACCAGCGCTCGCAACCTTCTTTAAAGGAGAATCAGGTTCAACAATCGCACTGAAGGTATGTGCTTCACAATCGCGCTGAGCCTTGCCCATAGAGAAGAAGTCTTTACCTACCGCACAAAGCACAAAAACAAACACGATGGTGATAAGCGCATAGAAGTTATAGGGAATCGAAGCAACAAACGTATTGAAGCCGTCTTCTCCTAGATAGCCACCTACTGCTACTGCCCAAGAAGAAACAGGAGCAATGATGCAAACCGGCGCCGCAGTGGAGTCGATGATATAGGCAAGCTTTTCGTGACTTACACGAAACTTGTCAGTAACCGGACCCATTACTGCACCGACGGTCAAACAATTGAAGTAGTCATCGACAAAAACTACGATGCCTAAAACTGCGGTCATGATCGATGCCATACGCGCGTTCTTGATGTGCTTTGCCGCCCATTCAGCATACGCACGAGAACCGCCCGCTACGGCAACCACCACTACTAACGCTCCCAGTAAAGCTAAGAACAAGATGAGCGCGCCGTTTGAAGCAATCTGTTCCGCCATAATGGCAGGAATCATGGTAAACGCCGTGATCAGCTGTTCTACGCCAACCCCTTCAAGAGTGAATTCGTATACGATCAAGCCAGAAAAAACACCGGCCAACAAAGACGAATACACTTCTTTAGTGATGAGCGCCAGGCCAAGCGCTAAAAGTGGTGGCACGATTGACCACACACCAGTGGAAATTAATTCAAAGCCTTCCATGGGTTACTACTCTCCTTTTCCGCCTGTGTCTACCCAAAACACAGGAATTAACTACAGGCGATTATAAAAGAGTGTTTAGGAACTTTTGCCCTATATTTGGAAAACCTTACCCGACCGCGGTAAATGGTATGGAAATACTTCCCTGTGCTTATACAAACTTAGGAGCGTTCACTCCCAGAACAATGAGAGAAACACCGCGTACAAGCGCGAAAAGCCCGATCAGTATCGCAAACATTTCAGGCACCAAGAAAAATCCAACACCCATGGCAAGCGTCAGCACACCAGAAATTAAAAGCCAAGCCCACAGAGAAAATCCAGCTTTTCGCGAGACAAAAGAGCCTATGAGCTCGTAAATTGCAAACACGATAGTGAACATACCCGCTACCCAGGGAATTACCGCAGCAAACACCATCGGATGGACAACAAACATCAAACCGATTAAAACGTCCAAAATCGCATAGGCAAGAACAAGACCTGACAGATCGAGTACATCACGATCGCGGATATACGATGCGATATGCACTGCACCGGACAAAACAAACGCAGCGCCTATCATAAAGGTGATCGAACCCAGCGTAAGCCCAGGGAAAAATAAACAAACTGCCGAAAACAACACGAAGAGAATACCCGCAACAATAAGCTGCCAGTTTTTCCCGCTATAAGGAGATACCATACCATCCTTCTTTCTTGCGCTAAGTTACCCAGCCCTTTCCAGAACGCGAAAAAATGCTTATAAATCTTGTCTTTCTTAGTTCATAGAAACGAAGAATCTTTCAGAACAAAAGTTATACCGCTATTTCTCCAATTAACAGTTGCAGCAACCGTCCATTCAGCAGAAGTTGCGCTCTTTTCCGCCGTACTTACATCGTTGAGAAAAGGACATTTTCCCCATTATAAAGAGGCCCTTTGTCCTCTAGGTATCAAGTCGGCAACAAGCGCTCACTATAGACCACAAAATATTTAATTTGTCTTGCAAGAGAGAGTTTTAAGCTATTTTCGCGTTTGTTATGATGAGTTCTGCAGTTGCATATATAACGTCGCACAAGGGAGGGTGCATTATGAAACTTGGGTTCATTGGATGCGGCAACATGGCAAAAGCAATTATCAAAGGTATTGTTTCAAGTGATCTAGTACCAACTTCAGATATTTGCGGATCCAACGCATCAGAAGCGCATGCAAAAGATTCTGCTGAAGAACTGGGTATTTCTACCTCTACGAACAATTTAACCGTGGTAGAAAAGAGTGACATCATCTTTTTGAGCGTAAAGCCCTATCAATATGCTGACGTCATCGCCGAAATTAAGGATGCAGTACGCGAGGATCAAATTATCGTAACCATCGCTCCCGGCAAAACAATTGCCTGGCTCACCGAACAATTTGGGAAGCCTACCAAAATTATCCGCACCGCCCCTAACACCCCCGCTTTAGTCGGCGAAGGATTAACCGCATATCATGCAAACGAGCTTGTGTCCGAAGATGAGGTTGCCTACGTGGTACGCCTTCTAGAAAGCTTCGGTAGCGCACTCGAACTTAAAGAATCTCTCCTCGACGTATCGGCAACGGTAGGAGGTTCTTCCCCTGCTTATGTTTATATGTTCATTGAGGCCATGGCAGATTCTGGCGTTGCTGAAGGATTGCCTCGCGCACAGGCTTACGAGATCTCCGCTCAGGCTGTTCTGGGTGCTGCAAAAATGGTTCTCGAAAGTGGAAAACATCCTGGAGAGCTTAAAGACCAGGTTACCTCCCCTTCCGGCTCCACGATTGAAGGAGTTCAGGTTCTTGATGAGCGTGGTTTCCGCGGCACCGTTATCGCAGCTCTTCGAACTGCTGTCGCAAAAGCTCGCTCGTTGTAAAAAACCGATCGCACCAGGAGGCAATAAAGCGCGATCCATATGGGCAGTCTATGCGAACGATCTACGCGAACGATCTGCCTGCAAAATAGACGAAGCCTACAAACTTATCCTATCCTTGCCTGAAGTTTTCTACTTAAGCTGGATACGAAAATAAGTCGCTTAATGAATCTCTTGCGTAGGACGAAGCGGCATATCTTGACAAGGCCAATCTGGATATTACAATCTGTTTTAGCACTCTCAATAGGAGAGTGCTAATTTTGTAGCTAAAAACACGACTGGCGAAAAAAGGCAGTCCATGCATACTCACTAGTAGTATTCGGAAAGAAGGAATTGCTTCATGCGTAAATTTAAAACCGAGAGCAAAAAGCTCCTCGATCTAATGATCAACTCCATCTATACCAACAAAGAAATATTTCTTCGAGAATTAATTTCCAATGCATCAGATGCGGTTGATAAGCTCTACTTCAAAAGCCTCACCGATCAAACTATCGGAATTAGCAAAAACGATCTTGAGATTGATGTCGATTTCGACAAAGAATCTCGTACCATCACTATTTCCGATACCGGTATTGGTATGACCAAAGAAGAGCTCGAAACCAATTTGGGCACCATTGCTCATTCCGGTAGTCTCGAGTTCAAGACCGACAACGCAGAAGCACAGGGAGAAGACCTTGATATTATTGGCCAATTTGGTGTTGGCTTCTATTCTTCTTTTATGGTTGCCAAGCGCGTTATGGTCATCTCTCGTGCCTACAACAGCGATGAAACCTGGGTCTGGGAAAGCGACGGCATTGAAGGTTACACGATCGAAGCGGCAACTGACGAGCAGGAAGCTGGCCTTCATGGCACCCACGGCACCACCATCGTCTTGTTCCTTAAAGATAATACTGAAGAGGAAGATTTCGACACCTTCCTCGATCAATATGAACTGCAAGCGCTCATCAAACAGTACAGCAACTATGTACGCTATCCCATTCGCATGGAGGTAGAAACCCGCAAGCCCCTACCTAAACCCGAAGACGCAGGCGATGATTACAAGCCCGAATTCGAAACGGTACGCGAAATTCAAACGATCAATTCGATGATTCCTATTTGGAAACGTCGTAAATCTGAAGTAAGCGAAGAGGAATACCATAACTTCTATAAGACCGATTTTCATGATTTCTTTGATCCAATCACCTCCATATCGGTCCACGCTGAAGGAGCGCTCACCTACGATGCGCTGCTCTTCATTCCAAGCCGCACTCCCTATGATTTCTACAGTAAGGATTACGAAAAGGGTCTTGCGCTCTATAGTTCAAATGTTCTCATTCAGGAAAAATGCGCCGAACTTCTGCCTGACTATTACAGCTTTGTCCGTGGTGTTGTAGATAGCCAAGATTTAACCCTCAATATTTCCCGTGAAACGCTTCAACATAACAGCCAGCTTCGCGCTATTGCCAACAAACTGGAGAAGAAAATTACCAGCGAACTGGGAAAGATGCGCGACAATGATCGCGAAACATACGAGAAGTTCTTTGAAAACTTCGGTCGAAACATCAGCTATGGAATCTATTCAAGCTACGGCATGAAGAAAGATACCTTGGCAGATCTGCTTTTGTATTATTCCGCTAAGCAAAAGAAGATGATCACTCTCAAAGAGTATGTAGAAGCTATGCCTGAAGAACAAAGTGCCATCTTCTATGCTGCAGGAGAATCAGTTGATCGCCTTGCTCATCGCCCGATTGTAAACACCATTCTTGGTAAGGGCTTTGATGTTCTGCTTTGCCCACAGGACGTAGACGAGTTCTGTCTTATGTCTATGAATGAGTATCAAGAAAAGCAGTTCAAAAATGTCGCAGGCGGAGACTTAGGCCTGGAAACTGAAGATGAAAAAAGTGCTGCTGAGGCTATTACTAAAGAAAACGAAGAATTGTTCAATGCCATGAAGGACGCTCTTGATGGCAAGGTAAAACGCGTAGCAGTTTCTTCTCGTCTCTCCGATACCCCTTCCTGCGTTACCGCCGAAGGACCTATCACTCTTGAGATGGAAAAAATCTTGGCTGCTGGCCCTGAAGGGGATCAAGTTAAGAGCGACCGAGTACTTGAGTTGAATGCAGAACATCCTGTCTTTAAAGCACTGCAGAAAGCTTTCGAAGAAAAGGATGATGAAAAGGTAAAGTCATATGCACGTGTTCTTTACGATCAGGCTTTAATTACCGAAGGGCTGCCTATCGATGACCCCGTAGCTTACACCCAAGCGGTGTATAAGTTCATGGTGTAAGCAAACGCAATGGTGTGAACGATCGCAAGCCAGCGTGTCTGAATTAGCAACGCTTTTGCCTATAAGCCACACTTTTTGGGCACTAACCCTCTTTCCGCTTAGCCACTAAAAAAATCTCGCAGTTCAAAACTGCGAGATTTTTTGTTTGCTTTGTTTTATCGACTTACGGAATAGATAAGTTGACAGCCTGTCAAACCTTAGTTTTTCTTATAAAAACTTCCGTTTACTTTATACACATCCAATTCCCACTGACGGCGATTACTGTTCGCGACCGTATCAAGAACGAGTCCTGTAGCAAACGACAAGGCCGCACATCCCGCCAACGCAATTGATGCCAGCATTGTAGGAATTCGAGGAACTAGCCCTGTTTGAGCATATTCAAGAAGAACAGGCACCGCTGCAATTGCTGCAAGGATAATAAGCAGTAAAGCAAGCCATCCAAAAAACGCCAAAGGACGATAATCCTTAAACAACGCGGTAATTGCTTTCAAGACCTTCGCCCCATCACCGAAGGTGGAAAGTTTTGAGTAGCTTCCTTCGGGACGATCTCGATAGTCGATAGGTACGTCAACAATACGCCAACGTTTATCAACGGCATGGATAGAAATTTCAGTTTCGATCTGAAAACCCTCAGATAATACCGGCATAGTCTTTACGAATACGCGATTAAAGGCGCGATAACCTGTCATTACGTCCTCGAAGGCATATCCATAGATAGTCTTAATTAACCAACGAACTAAATTATTTCCAAAGCCATGAAAAGCACGATCGTTCTCTTCGCCATAAGAGCCGTTCGAAAGACGATCACCTACGGTCATATCCGCTTCGTCATTCATAAGGGGCGCTAACAGTTCAGGCGCTGCTTCTGCAGGATACGTATCGTCACCATCTACCATAATGTAGTAGTCGGCTTCGATATCGCGAAACATACTACGCACCACATTGCCTTTGCCCTGACGTCCTTCAAAACGAACTATTGCCCCATGCTCGCGGGCGATTTTCGACGTGTCGTCCTTGGAATTGTTGTCGTATACGTAAATATCAGCATCGGGAAGCACCCGTTTAAAATCGTCAATTACTTTTCCGATAGTAATTGCTTCGTTATAGCAAGGTATCAGAACAGCAACTTTTTCTGCCATGAAAGGGCTCCCTCCAAGATGCCTACTACTGTAGTGTCTCCATAATCTTGTTTAGTGTAACGTCTTTTAACATTTCATCCAATACAATTTACAAGAAGCAATGCCACACCCGCAACTTCACAACGGATAGCAAGAACAAATACTTAACAGCACCCCTACTTTGTCCCCTCGACTAATAAAACGATGCTAGAATAAAGGCAGCTAATAAACAGGGCTGTTGAGAGCACTGAAACGTACTTCCTGGATATCTCAGGGGAAAGAGGGGCGATTATCATGAAGCAATACAAACGAGTATTTGCTGCACTTGACGGGGGAAGCACCCAAGAAGAAGTTGCGCAACGCGCTATCCAGATCGCTGCGCTCAATCATGCTGAATTAATGCTTGGCCATGTTATTGATTCGGTGCCAGATTCTTTGACCGGAACCGACTATCAAGAACTCGCCCAAACCATTCAGAATCGCTTGGAAGATTCTTTGGGAGACATCTTAAAAGATGCCCGCAATAACCCCGACATTCCTTCTATTGAAGTGGTTGTTAAGGTTGGTCGCATTCAGGAAACCATCCATAACCTTATGATCAAGCCTTTCAATCCCGATATTGTGGTATGCGGCGAGCGTGGTCTTTCCAACATCACCTATGTATTTGTAGGCAGCGTTTCTACCTACTTAATTCGTAACCTGCGTTGTGATGTCTTGGTAGTAAAGCAAGACTAAAAGATTAAATTCAATGCAACATCAAACAACAACGCGCGTTTGTGAGCGGGGCTACAAGCCTCGCTCCTTTTTTTCTATAATACCGATTGTGCTATTACACATTAACTAATCACGCTATTTCCCCGCGAGCACATCATGCATAGAAAGGTATAGGCATGCAACAAGACCATTATGATTACCTCATCGTTGGCGCAGGCATTACTGCTGCCGTATTCGCTCACGAAGCTACCCATCGAGGCAAAAGCTGCCTTGTTATTGACCGCCGTAACCATATTGCAGGAAATATTTATACTTCTTCCGAGCACGACATCAACGTCCACAAATACGGAGCCCACATTTTCCATACCTCGATTAAGCCTGTATGGGATTACGTAAACCAATTTGCTGAATTCAATAACTACATCAATGCCCCGGTGGCTCGCTATCACGACGAACTTTACAACATGCCCTTCAACATGAATACCTTCTCCAAGATGTGGGGCGTTTGCACGCCAGAAGAAGCACGTGCAAAAATTGAAGAACAGATTGCCGCAGAAGGTATTACTGAACCTAAAAATCTTGAAGAGCAGGCTCTTTCTTTGGTTGGTCGCGACATCTTCGAAAAGCTTGTCAAGGAATACACCGAAAAGCAATGGGGACGCGACTGCAAAGATCTGCCTGCTTCCATTATTAAACGTTTGCCTGTTCGCTTTATTTACGACAACAACTATTTCAACGACCGTTGGCAGGGCATTCCAATTGGCGGCTATACTGCTATGGTTCATCGCATGTTCCATGGCACTGAAATTCTTCTTAATACCGAATATCGTGACTTCATTGCTGAGCATAAGGACATCGCCGATCGCATTATTTACTGCGGTCCTATCGATGAGTACTTTGACTTCAAACTAGGTAACCTTGAGTATCGCTCACTTCGATTCGAGTCTGAATTGGTCGAATGCGAAAATTGGCAAGGAAACGCTGTAGTCAACTATACCTCTCACGAAGTGCCTTGGACTCGCATTATCGAGCATAAGCATTTTGAATTTGGCAAAGATGCTTATGGTAATACCATTCCTGTTTCCATCATCACGCGCGAATATCCCGCAGACTGGAAGCCAGGAGACGAGCCCTACTACCCCATCAACGACCAACGCAACACTGCTCTTTACGAAAAGTATGCTGAATTGGCAAAGCAAGAAGGAAATGTAGTTTTTGCTGGTCGCTTGGGTGGATACAAATATTACGACATGGACAAGGCTATCGATGCTGCGTTTAACCTTGTTCAACAAGAACTCGGCTTAAACATTCGCCTCAATATGATTGTCCGCGAAGGTAATTCACCCTGGTAATCAAACGAATTCATAATTCCCGGTTTGGAACAACTTTCCAGTAAAGCAAACTATGGGCCAGAAAGGTTTATCCGCTTCTGGCCCACGTTGTTTTTATAGAAGTCTATCAGTTGCCTCTTGATCGAAAGTATTTCGCTTACCGAATGCCTTCTTCGCCCAAAGTTACTTTGCTAATTGAAAGCGTTTCTGCCCCAAAGACACCTTTTGCACAAGGGCGCCTTACACTTAAAGACGCCTCGGATCCGAAAATGTCTTTCGCCTGAAGATGTTTCACGCCCGAAGGCACCTTTTGCCCATAGAGGAACAATCAATCATGAGTGCGGTGGTCTTGATAATTTGCAAGATATTCTGCAAATTCGGGAGAAGTATCCGAATTACCCGTACGCCAAGCCTTATGATCGATTATTTCGCTTTCGAATCCATAATAAGCATCGATGTAGGCGATAAGACCATCGAGTGCTTCAAGTTGAGCTTCAGGATAATCACCCGATCCTCCTACATGCACCATTTCAATACCGATCGAATAGGAGTTCATACCATAGTCGGCAAAGCTTGAGCCGATAGAAGTCGTTCCTTCTTTATCGTCACGGGATTCGTCTTCCACCCCATAGGCTTCGTTGTGACCGGTGTCTCCAAATCCCGCATGGTGCGTAATGGAATCAAGAGGGACGCACTGCACAATGCTCCCATCTTTATTGATCACGAAGTGCGCCGCTACACCGGCACCATTTCCATCCCAATATTCAACTACACTTGAGGCGCTGCCTTCCCCCTCGGTGTCGTGCAGAACAATATACTTTTGATACTCAGACCCTTTTTCGCCGTGAACAAAGCTATCTCTATAGTCTTCAGTAATAGAAAGCTGAGCACGAAGTTCTTCGGGATCTGGTGCAGAGCTGGCATGATCATCCGAGGAACCATCGGTGCTATCGACCCCTTTGTCGTTTAGCTCAAATGATTCGCTAGATTCGCCACCCGCGCTTTCGTTTTGACTTTCCGGATTTGCGGCACATCCAGAAAATGCCAACAACGAAACAAACAGAAGCACGATAAACACCAACGGATAGCAACAAGTTTTAAAGACGTTTACTTTAGATGGTATTTTGCTGCAATGATTCACTCAAAATCCTAATTCACTTACGCTATTACAAAAGCCCTTATGATCTGTTTTAGCCTATTCTATACCGTATTTTGCCAACAGCGTTCCTATTCCCGTCAAATAGCGCTGCTTAGCATTCTGTGCGAAGGCTAGCCACGCGAAGATTAACTACACAAAGGTTAGTTGCGCGCAGCCTCTGCTTCCGCACGTAAATCATGCTCAATTTCACGATCTATTGCTCCTTCGCGTGTGAGAGGCTTCACCTTGAAAGGTACGGCAGGGGTTACCAAACTTACGAGCGGTACCACCACTAAGGAAAGCAACATTGCAAGTGCACCACAATTTATAGGTGAAGAAATAAATCCGAAAATCATATTCGATACCGTAAGGCCAATACCTACAATGAAGCTCGCCCATACTGCTGCCTTAGAAATACGCCCGCTGTACAAGCCCCACAGAAGTGGTCCTAAAAATGCGCCCGCCAATGCACCCCAGGAAATACTCATGAGCTGCGCAATAAAGGTGATGGTCGAGGTGTATTGAATCAATGCCAAAACTGCTGAAATAAGCACGAATACCACAATGAGCGCACGCATCCAAAGTACCTGAGAGTTTTCGCTCATCTGTTTGATCACTTTGCCTTTAAGCAAATCAAGCGTCAGAGACGAGGACGAGGTTAACACTAAAGAAGAAAGCGTCGACATCGAGGCAGACAGTACTAATACCACCACAATACCAAGCAAAATGTCAGGCAAGCCGCTTAGCATCGTAGGAATTATCGAATCATAAATAGGAGTTCCATCAGCAGCATAGGTGATCTGATCTCCAAACAATCGGCTAAATCCTCCCAAGAAATAACTTCCCCCAGCAACGACAAAAGCAAAAATCGTAGAAATTATGGCACCTTGTTTAATTGCAGGTCCCGACTTAATGGCATAGAACTTCGAAACCATTTGAGGTAAGCCCCATGTTCCGAGTGATGTCAAAATGATTACTCCCAAAAGATTAAACAAATCAGGGCCGAACATCGAAATGAACGCGCCTTTCAAAGCGCTTGATTCTGCAGGAATTTGCGAGAGCGAAATAATAGCCTCGGAAAAACCACCCTGTCCAGCAAGTACGGCAACAATCACCGCCACAATTCCTATCAACATGATGATTCCCTGAATAAAATCGTTGAGAACCGTCGCCATGTAGCCGCCAAGTACTACATATATGCAAGTCACCACAGCCATTCCTACGATACACACTTCATAGGGAAGGCCAAATGCCATACCAAAAAGACGAGACAATCCGTTGTAGACACTTGCCGTGTAAGGAATAAGAAAAACGAAAATAATGGCTGCAGAAGCAATGCGAAGAGCTTCTGAATGATAACGCTTCCCAAAGAATTCAGGCATAGTGGTCGCTTTGAGTCGCTGGGTTATTTCGCGCGTTCGTGGACCAAGCACCCACCAGGCTAAGAGCGATCCGAGAAGTGCGTTGCCAACCCCAATCCAAAATGCCGCCAGGCCATATTTCCAACCAAATTGCCCCGCATACCCTACAAAAATTACGGCAGAAAAATAGCTAGTGCCAAACGCGAACGCGGAAAGCCATGGTCCGACGCTACGACCACCCAGAACAAATCCATCCACACTTTTGGTGTGTTGGCGAGCGTAGATACCAACACCTACTACTACACCGATAAAAATGACAATAATGCATATCTTTGCGACCATATCGAATATCTCCTAATAGGAATTGGGCAAAGCCAGTTCAATACCGACAAATCATGGAAGGCGCACACGACCTTCTAAAACCGGCGCAATAAAAAAACACCGGCAGAAAACCGTGTGCTAGAGATATCGATAATAAGAATATGAAGAGAGGGTATTAAGAGAAGAAGCACCGCGCTGCAAAATGCAGAACATACCCTGCGTGGCACGACAAGAACTCGTCGCAACAGCGCGCTCGAAATGATGAGTATGTTTGCTCTTAAAAATCATTACAGGCACTTTACCATACAAAAGTGATGCGGCGCACTGTTTTGATCTGAAGTACCCCATAAGTTGCCGGCAAACGGAGCGCCCATCAGGATGAACGCATTCAATCAAGTGGGCGTTGTTTGCCGAAACCACAATAATCAGTAAAACAGAGGGGATTTTGCTGCTTTAGTAGCGGCCGTCAAAAATTTAGTAGCGATTGACAAAATAATTAGTAACGACTGTCAAAAATTCTCTGAGTTTTCTTCTCTGAACGAGGGAGTTCCCCTAGGGGCACTCCTTTTGCGTCAGGAGTACAACCGATTTTAGCTTTAAAAATAAGCTCCAGTTCCGATTCGCAGTGCTTGAGCGCATCGCCCGTTAACTCAGTTTCGAACAAAACGGTCAGGACATCGCGTCCCATAATGTGTTCAATCATGACCTGATATTCCGAGGAGGTTCCCGAGGTCGCTGCAATTACTTCCTCTACTTGAGCCGGGAACATATTAACGCCTTTTACCTTGAACATATCGTCGGTGCGCCCTACCAATGTATCTATTCGAGGATGTTTCATGCCACAAGCACAATCTCCTGGGATAATGCGTGTTAAGTCATGAGTGCGATAACGAATTAACGGTGCGCCTTCTTTTCTGAGTGTAGTCAAAACAAGCTCGCCAATCTCGCCATCAGGCAACTGCTCTCCTGTTTTTGGATCGACAATTTCCGCATACACATAGTCGCTCCAAATATGCATGCCGTTGTGTTCGTGACAAGAGATACCGATTCCAGGACCATATACTTCAGTTAAGCCGTAAATGTCAAAAATTTCTATGCCCAGCTCGTTTTCGATGCGATGGCGCATTTTTTCACCCCACCGCTCAGAGCCAATTACCCCCTTGCGCAAAGAAAGCTTGTCACGAATACCACGATGAGCAATTTCCTCTGCAAGAAGTAAAGCGTAAGAGCTGGTAGCACAAAGAACCGTTGATTGTAGATCTTCCATCATACGCAACTGTTTTTCGGTATTGCCTGGTCCCAGAGGAACTGCCATTGCGCCCAAGCGCTCTGCACCGAGCTGGAAACCAATACCCGCAGTCCATAGACCATAACCAGGCGTAATGTGGATTCGATCTTTATTGGTAATACCCGCCACCTCATAACAACGAGCAAACTGAATAGCCCAATCGGTAACATCTTTTTGGGTATAAGGAATAACCACAGGAATGCCCGTAGTGCCAGAAGATGAATGCACACGAACGATTTTCTCTTCAGGCACTGCTGCTAAACCAAGGGGATACACATCACGTAAGTCAGCTTTTTCCGAAAAAGGAAGCTTTTCAAAATCTTCTTGAGTTTGCACATCAGACAGATCAATGCCCTCGAATTTTTTTGCATAAAAGGGGGATCGATCTTTCAAGGTTTTGAACTCTTCTTTAATTAGATCAAACTGCTCAGTAGTGAGTTCCATCTCGTGGGCCTTTCTCAAGCTCCTCGTGCAAAAACACAATGAATAGCGAATAGTTGGGATGTTCTTTAGTCTAGTAAAGTATTATGCACTTTGCTCTACCAAATCAAGAGCGCGCAGATTAAGCGACACAAAACGCTCTTTAACGCACAGGGGAAGTATTTCACGCATATCTTCTAGCGTGATTTTTCCATAAAGCGCGTTTTGATATGCTGGATCATTTACCGCCAAAAGCGCTTTTGCAAGCATGACGATATTTAAGACTTTGCGAGAACCTAATTCGGAACAAAGATGTTCATCATCAACCACTACGATATGAGCTCCACTTTCCTGCAAGCGCGCAATCATATCAGAAGGGTTGTAAGGCGCTGCTTTAAAACTCGAAACAACAGGGGCTACCCCTGAAGACGCGGTAACTAAGAGACCCTGAGGTTTTAACAGGGAGAGCGCGCGAAGTCCTTCTCCAGGTTCAAGAGCAATAATGAGATCGTCGGACGCTTGCGCAGGAAGCGGGGAGAATACCTCTTCCCCCTCATCTCCCATTCTGACATGGCTCATTACATTGCCGCCGCGCTGCGCCATGCCTGTCGTTTCAGCAGTGCGGACTTGCCAGCCTTTCGAACGTGCCGTTTCAGCTAAAATCTTCGCCGCTAAAACGCTACCCTGACCACCAATTCCTGCAAGTGAAATGTTAATCACGAGAAGCCTCCTTTACAGAAGCACCTTCATTAAGCTCGTGGCAGACCAAAGCGCTATCGTTACAGACATACGTGCAAAGTCCACAACCGTTGCAGAGAGAAACATCTACCACTGGATGACGATGCTCAGCATCCCACGAAAGAGCAGGACATCCTAATTTCAATACACAGCGTCCGCAACTCGTACAAGCTTCCAGATCAACCTCAACAGGCTGGGCTGGCTTGATAAGTTTTATGCAGGGCGATTCGTAAATAATGGCAGACGGACCATCATAATCGATAGCTTCTTTTGCTGCAGCAATTGCATCATCTAAATGTAGAGGATTTGCGCGAGTAATAACTTTCACGCCTAACGCGCGCAATACCTTCTCGATAGAGATTGGCTCACTTTTCGGACCCATCAACGTAACACCTGTTCCAGGATGTGGCTGAGACCCCGTCATAGCAGTCGTGGCATTATCGAGCACTACAATGGTAATGTCGTGCTGATTGTAGACCGCGTTCGCAACCCCCGTCATGCCACTCGCAAAAAAGGTGGAGTCACCAATAAAAGCGAGTGCCTTTTTGCCTGGCTCCACAATACTAAATCCTTGAGCGATGGTGATATCTGCACCCATACAAAGGCAGGTATCAACAGCGTCAAGCGGTTTTGCATTCCCGAGAGTGTAACAACCAATGTCGCCGCAGAAAATTCCATCGCTTGCTCGACGAAAAGCAGCCTTCGTCGCATAGAAGGAGCCGCGATGAGGACAACCAGGACACAACAAGGGAGGACGAGCGGGAGGTTCAATACTACTGCCCGAAGAATCAGGCAGCTGAGAATCTACCGAACGACTTTTTAAACCAAAAAATTCGAGAAGCTGTTGAGCGATATCATCAATCGTGTTTTCTCCACGAGTAGTAGTATGCCCGCTTAGTTTGCCTCGTATTTCAAAAGAAGCATGGATACGCCCCGCCAGTTTTAGCATCTCGTCTTCAAGAACGTAATCCAATTCTTCAAACACTATTATTTCATCCAAACCCTGTGCAAACTGAACAACACGATCCGCTGGGAATGGATAAGGGGTGCCTATTTGAATGATGCGATACGAAGGAAGTTTCTCGACAGCAGCGCCATCATCTCCTACTAGCATTCCTTCTTGAGCTAGAGATTCAAGATAACGAAGTGCCTCACAGGTATACGCATACGAAATACCCCCGGCAACAATTCCCCTAGAAGGATCTTGGTCTTGCGCGCTTTCTTTGATGGGATTAAAGCGAACAAGTGGACTCTGAGAATAATCATTTGCTATATCTACCAGACGCTCATTTATTTCCTTGTGAGCTTCATAGGCGCGCTTAGGGAAAATAACCCACCGTGGATCTCGCGTGAAACCATCAGGCTGTTGTGCTGTTGTATGATCTGCAATCTCTACAAAAGTTGAAGCGTGGCAAATTCGAGTAGTGGGCCGCATAATAACAGGAGTCCCATACTGCTCGGATAGTTCGTAGGCTGCCTTCATCATCTCGCAACCTTGTTCAGGCGTTGCTGGATCAAAAACAGGGACTTTTGCAAAGGCTGCAAATCTGCGCGTATCCTGTTCGGTTTGAGACGAAATAGGACCAGGATCATCGGCAACATAGAGCACCATGCCGCCCTTTACGCCCACGTAGTTAAGCGACATCAAAGCATCGCTCGCGACGTTCAAGCCAACTTGCTTACAGGTAAACAAGGTACGGGCACCCGCATAAGCAGCACCCGCTAAAAGTTCGAGGGCTGCTTTTTCATTGGTCGACCACTCTACATGAACCCCTTCAGCATTACCCGCTGCATGTTCTGCCGCAATAGTTTCAATTACCTCAGAGGAAGGTGTTCCGGGATACCCCGCGCACACACGTACCCCAGCTTCAAGTGCTGCGTGCGCAAATGCTTGATTACCCGTAAGAAATTCTTTTGTCATACCGTATGCCTTTTATGCTTGAGCCATATCCGCTTTCAATTTTTCAATTTTTGCACGTGCTTCTTCATCACCAGTGCCCAACATTTGAACTGCCAGAATTGCGGCATTCTTTGCTCCATTAATGGCAACCGTTGCTACAGGCACGCCACTTGGCATCTGAACCATAGAAAGCAAAGAATCTAATCCACCAAGATCGCTCGTCTTCATAGGAACTGCAATAACGGGAAGCGGAGTATAGGCTGCAACAACACCACCTAAGTGGGCTGCCTTGCCTGCCGCGGCAATAATAACCCTAATACCACGATCCACCGCGCTTGATGCCCACTCGTGCACTACAGCCGGTTTACGATGTGCACTGGCAACTTTTACCTCGTAAGAGATTCCCAATTCATCAAGTTGTTTCATGCAAGCTTCCATTGTTGGCATGTCGGATTCAGAGCCCATAATTATGCCAACGAGTGGCGTTTCAGAAGTAGTCATGTCTTGTCCTTACTGTTGTTCTTTTTGTTACTTGTTATTGTTTTGCTTATCTTAGAAATCATTTTCGCCATTGTATCACCAAGGCAAAAATCCTTACCTTACTTCGTGAGCTGTTTTATCGCATCATGAAGTTCGCTCATTGTTTCCACTAAAACAGTGGGTTTCTCCCGCTCCAAGACCTCTCGGCTAAAAAAGCCACCCCAGGTTACACCGATGCAGGGAATTTGAGCTGCATGTGCTGCTTGAATGTCAAAAGGGCTATCTCCAATATAGATACAGCGTTCAAGGGAAACTTCCAAATCACCTGCAGCTTGAATAAGAGGGTCGGGATCAGGCTTGTGTCCTACACTACTCTCCATGCCATTTACTCTTGCAAACAATTCGTACATCCCAAACGATTTAAGGCTAGTCGCTGCAAGCGACTCGCGTTTTGAAGTAACAATCGCTGAGATATATCCTTCTTCCGCAAGACTTCGAACAAGCGTCTCAATACCCGAAAAGGGCTTTGTTTTTTGGTCGAGATCTTCTTCATTTCGTGCGCGATAAACCACCAAAAGTTTCTGCGCGGTCTCTTCATCGGGCGCTAGTGTACGCATCTGCGTAACCAAGGGCTGCCCAACTTCTGCCACCAATACTTCATCGGGAATTGTTTTGTTAAGCACTTTTTGCGTAGCAAAACGCATGCTGTCCAAAATCGCATCATGAGTGTCAAGCACTGTTCCATCAAGATCAAAAAGAACCACATCACGAATGAGTGCTTGAGAGGTTTCACTGTTTTGGTCGGTAGTTTTTCGATTGTCTTTATACATTACTTTTAGCTACCTTTATCTCTTATTCCTCTTGTCAGAGTAATTCCATTGTCGAACTGATTTCTCCTGCCAGAGCGATTCTCTTATTGGGGCAATTCTCTTACCAGACTGCCTCTCCCTCAGGGCGATTTCCTTGTCAGACTCTCTTTCCTGCCAAAATGATTCTCCCGTCAGATCGATGCCGCTTATGAGGGAGATTACATATTCGTAAGAATACAACCCTAAAATGAAAAACGGCAGCGATACCATCGCCGCCGTTTGCTTTGACAAAAGGGTGTTTTCTACAGGCCAAGCGCTTTCTTCAAAGAAGAAACGCGACGGCGTGATACTGGAATCTTTTCCTCTACCCCATCGAGAGTAAGAAGAAGGGTTCCGCCTGACTGTGGTTCAACTTCTTTAACCAAGGCAAGATTGACTAAATAACCGCGATGTACACGGAAGAAACCATGACCATCGAGAGTTTTCTCCAGATGAGCCAGACTTACCGTAGAGAAGAAACGATCGGTGCCTGTCTGGAGGTAGGCGTAGTCATCACGGGCCATAACGTAACGAATATCATCAATATTGATGAGAATCTTTTTTCCGCCTTTTTCTACCGGAATTCGTTCGGCTTTTTGAGCCTTTGCATGCAATACTACATGTTCACGAACGCGAGCTAACGCTTGCGCAAGACGTTCTGTTTCAACAGGCTTTACCAAATAGTCAATAGCATTAACCTTGAAGGCATCGAGCGCAAATTCGCTATAAGCGGTAACAAATACAACTGCAGGAGGATATTTCAAATGCTGGAGCGCTTCAGCTAACTGAATACCCGTAGCTTCGGGCATGTTAATGTCGAGGAACATCACATCGCAAGGATATTCCTTTAACTTCTCAATAGCCTCACGGACACTGGCAGCTTCTGCTACTACTTCAGTTTGATTTAGTTCGCCCAGCAAAAAACGCAGTTCGGAACGCGCAGGTGCTTCGTCGTCGACAATGATCGCCTTCAGCAACATAGCCTCCTCGTCTCATAATTAGGAATCAGACGTTATTATAGACTACTTCTTATAGGTAAGACCATTTTTGTTATATTCGAATATGATTGCTGTTCGCTATCATTTATAAAAAGTCCAAATCCTCTTAAGACTCGCCTTAAAGCGTTCAGCCCCGCTTATACATGTGCGCAGTCATAAAGATAAAGGGTAACGCTGGTGCCTACCCCCAGTTCACTTTCAATTTTCATATATGCTTCTTCGCCGTAGTAACCACGCAGACGATCGTTGACGTTTTTGACCGCAATTCCTAAGCCAGTTTGCGACTGAGGATTCATGATGGTTCGAACTGCCTCTTCGCTCATACCAATACCGTCATCAGAAACGTGCAGATAGACATCATCGCCATCCATTTCGCCTGCAATACGAATGGTCAGCTTCCCTTCAGCAGGCATTGCATGCTTGACTGAGTTTTCTACGAGTGGCTGCACCATAAAAGCAGGAACCAACATCGCACGAACGTCTTCGTCAACGTCTACTTCTACCGCCAGGCGATCTTCTCCGAATCGAGCCTGCTCTAAAGACAGATAACGAACCGTTTGTTCAATTTCACGAGAAAGCGGAATAAGGTCAGAGCTGTTCTCAAGTGTCTGACGATAAAAGACCGCAAACTCCCTCAGCATAATGCGCGCTTTATCGGGATCAGTGCGCACTAAAGATGCCATGGTGTTAATAATGTTGAACAGGAAGTGAGGATTAATTTGACTCTGCAGAGCCTTTAGCTCCATGCTCGTTGCAAGTTTCTTCTGTTCCTCAAGTTCCATCGCGGCAATCTGCGTTGATAAAAGTTGACCGAATCCTTCAGCGATAGAAATTTGAGTTTCAGTGATTCGAGACGGTTTCGGATAGTAGAACTTCAACGTACCCTGAATGGTTTTTCCCACTTTAAGAGGAACAATGATACCCGCTTGTATGTTGCGGATATGAACAGGAAATCCCGCTTCTGCCTGTGTTTTAAAGACACGCGTTTTTCCGTCCTGAATAGTACGTTTGGTTCCTTCAGTGTGGATGCTTCCTCCTGCGCGGCCCAATTCTTCTGATCCAGCACCATGGTAGCCAAGAACCACTTCTCTATCGGTAATCGCAACCGCCGAAGCTGAAATGGCAGGCAAAAGAACCTCGCACACACGCTGCGCACTTTCTTCATTAAAGCCACCCTGCATTGCTGCTAGAGTATCACTTGCTAAATGAAGCACTGAGTCGGACTGACTTGCGCGAATACGATCAGGATCCAGCATGAGTGCAATGGTGATGAGCAAAAAGATAGTAAAAAGCGCCCCTGAAACAACTAAAACCGTATAGTTGTTTGCGCCACTAAACATTGCCCAACCCAAAACGCAACCGCAGATCAAAGCAAGGCACAAAAAGAGAATCTCTAAGAAAATATATAAATTATGACGAAACATAGCGGTTTCCTTTTTTATACAAACAGTGGTAACAGTTCATTGAACAGCAAAACCACTGCGGAAATCAAGAGAAATGCACCAAAAACGAAACGTAGTTTGCGTTCTGGTACTTTTCGAATCAAACTTGCACCAATTACTGCACCAGGAATGCTTCCTACAGCCATAGCAATACCAGCAATATAGTCAATATGCCCCAATAATCCCTGCTCAACAACACCAGGAATTGCAAGAATGGTTACTGCAACAAGCGAAGTTCCCGAAGCTTGGCGCATCATGATACCTAAAAGCGAAATGAAAAGCGGCACCATAATAAAGCCGCCACCGACTCCTACATACCCAGATGCAAGACCCGCAATCAGTCCAATCAGTAAACAGAGTGCTACTTTTTTTACCGAAAGCTTGAAGGGTTCTTCCTTGGGAGCAGAAGCAGTCTTTGTCGCGTTGGCTGCAGCTTTGGTAGTGGTTGGCTGTCCCTTACCTTGTGCAGCCGCAGCTTGTGCAGCTTGAGCTTGTGCCGCTGCAGCTTGTGCCGCCTGAGCTGCTCGCGCTGCTTTTTCTGCTTCTTTTTCTAAATCTTTGCCCGTTACTGCCGATTCACCTTGAGGTGCAATTTTCGGCATGCGAATTGCTTTACGGAACATGGAATACGACGAATACCCGATGATGGCAGCTGCGGCAAGCATAATCGCCCACGAAGGAGAAATGGAGGCAAGATACACACCGAGAGGACTCGTGCAAGCTCCTCCCAAACCGCATAAAACACCCACTTTGGGAATGCACGTTTTATTTTTAACGTGCGTAATTAAACCCGCCAGCGAAGTGGGAATGATAGTAAAAAGAGATGTCGCCGTAGAGGAAATGGCACTCATACCAAATCCTAGGCGAAAAATAGGGACCATCAAGGTACCGCCACCGATACCCAACAGTCCCGAAAAGATGCCAATAATCACACCAATGATTGCGGCTATGATAAATGTTTCCATGTACTGTGCGCCACGCTATTCTTCGTCACTCAAATTCAGATGAATTTCGCTTGTCATACCTGGATCGAGATTTGCTTTTGCGACCTCTGCTTCAACTTCTTCGACAGGATTATTAGCCATTGAAGTTGCTTCAGCGACCACAATATCCTCACCCGCTTGACGCGCCATTGCGGCATGGACCAAGGCTTGGCGAAGACCCGCATCACTTTCCATGCGCAACATGATATCGCCCCAAGTGTATTGAAACTCAAAATATTTCATACAATTAACTTGTGCGTAGTCAGTTGCCTCTCTTGTCGCCGCTCGCGCACCTTCTCGATACGCTTTTTTATCGGGGCGGACAAGAGATCGCAAGAAAGCAGTGCGCTTTATTCGCTTAGTAATGCCTGGTTCAAGGAATGGCCCCGGATAAGGCATGAGCGAAGAAGGCTTTATTTGCAACAAGTCAATCTGCGCACGACTAAATTCGATTTTGTAATACTCATAAATCCAACGGAATATATCGCGATAGAAGCGATGACCTTCGTTTCTGTCTTTAGGAGGCAGATGGGTCAAAGACCATTGATTATCAAACCAAATATCTGAACCATACATACGTAAACTCAAAAGATAGTCCATGTCTTCGCCGCGCATAATCCAAGGATCGAAGCTCAAGCGACGATAGGTTTCGCGGTGAAGTGCCAAACATCCTCCACAAACATGATTTGAACGAGAAAGTCGTGGACCTGCCATAGCTTTTGTTATCCAGTTATTAAACGCACGCCCCTGCTGCCAGAAATGGTTGTACCAGCGATTTTGGCTTTTTGAATAGTACGTGCCTTCATCATTGAAATAGAAGCCTGATTTGGCCAGGATTGGAATGCCTTTCTTAGTAAGCTTTCCTAAGCCATACATCGCCTTCTCAAGAAACTCTTCATCCTCAACTACTTCATCGTCATCGAGAAATACAACTGAATCAAAGCCTAAAACCTGGGCAACTACCAGCCCAAGATTTCGAATAGCAGAATACCCCGTCAGGCCAATGCAATCGCTCTGATTGCCAAATCCTAGCTGCTCAAAGCGCTGCTGAATAATGCTCTCTTCTTCCTGGGCAATGATGAGCGTATGCATCTGGGGAAATTTATCGGTGATAGCTTTAACTTTAGCTGCCGCCTCTTTCTCTACACCGCCCTCAACAGCAACCAGAATAATAACCTGACCAAGTCCTCTTACTTTTTGCAGCGAAGCAAGGCAGCGCTCAAGCGTACCTTTAGAGTTGAGCGGTGTAGGATGATCGTACAAACTCGAAGGCGCCCCACGTCTCTTCATGGGTGACGTATAAAAAGCAGGAATAATAACTGCTGGATTCATGGTATCCCCTTAGTTGTTGTCTAGGAATCAAACGGTCTCAAAAAAGTAACCTAAAGACCCCTGTGCTTTTCATATCTCATTGTACCCCAAGCAGAACTTACCGCTAAAAGAGCCCACACGTTGGAGTGTTAAATTGCCAAAGAAGCATAAACGTTTCACGCTTTTAGCGTCGATGCCTCGGATGACCTCGCCTTGTCTTAATACGTTGAGCTTCTTCGCGACGAACTTTTACCTGTTCGCTTTCTTCCCTCAAACGCACATACGATTCAAGACGATCGGAGGAAAGTTCCCCTTCCTTAACCGCCTGCTTTACCGCACAGCCTGGTTCATTGGTATGCGTGCAATCGCGAAAACGACACTTCTGAGCCAGATCTTCAATATCGGAAAACGTTGCTCCTATGCCTTCATCGGCATCCCACAGCCCCAGACCGCGCACTCCCGGCATGTCAATTACGCTTCCTCCTTGGGGAAGCTCTATGATTTCACGTGAAACAGTAGTATGGCGACCTTTTCCATCTTGACGCACCGGCGTGGTAGATTGGATGTTCTCACCAACCAGCATATTGACCAAGCTCGATTTACCCACTCCCGAACGCCCCAACAGAACTGCCATTTTATTGTCTTTGGCAATTAAGTCCGCTAAAGCTTCGATGCTTTCTGGGTCTTTTTCAGAGACGACAAGCACACGATCGTTCCCGATAAATCCATCAATACGTGCACGCACCGCCTCTACCTCTTCAGGGTTTGCTACCAGATCTGCCTTTGTAAGAACAACGACGACTTCCACCCCTGTTTCATGCGCCAGCACCAATTCTCTCTCAAGACGGCGTACGTTTACTTCTTCTAGAGGTTGAGCCACAAGCACCAAATCAAAATTTGCAGCCAAAGTTTGAGGGAGAGCTCGCTCGGTAGGATCTTTACGCACAAAGCGAGAAGTGCGCGGCAGCGTTTCTTCTATGATGCCTTTATCGTGACCATCAGGAAAAAGAACTACTACAAAGTCTCCGATTACCGCACGCTGATCGCTTCCTTTTACTAGAGCAATAGCATGCTCACAACGTACCTCTTCACCCGACTCAAGACGAACTAAGGGGAACCCCCTATCAAGTTTGACCACTCTACCCACTTGTTTTTGCGTGGAGTCTTTTGTCACGGCTATAGCATCCTTTCACGCTTAATGTAGTACGCAGCCATAAGTGCTACGCCGATCACACAAGCAACTATCGCAATACCAAAGGTGCGCATATTGGGAGCAGGATTTTGCTCGTACCCTTCTTGGAGAGCGGATACCTCTTCAGCGTGAATATCCGACATACCTTGATGCTCGCTACACTCCAAATGATACGTCCCACGAACCTGCAGCTGAGTACCAACTTTGCCATATTGACCATACGTATCGATAATCGAAGATTGATCTTTTGTCATAAAAACTGCAACTACACTTGGGTTTTCTTCGTCATCCTGCAAGGTAATCCAGCAGGTATCTTCACGAAATTCATCGTTGACCCGATCGCCTACCACTTCACCTTTTACCAAGACGGTCAATCCTTCGTAGTAGGAGTCGGCTTCCGCTAAATCAGCAATAGCTGTTTCGTATAAAAATGAACTGTCAGAAAGCTGATTGACATATACCTTATTATTAGGATCTTCTGTTTCACTTTGATTCTGCGAAGATGCCTGGCTATTATCCTGGTTCTCGCTCCCCTCAGTCTGCGAGGTTTCTTGCGCATCTTGAGATTCATCACCCCATGCAACAAAGGGTGCTCCTTGCAAACATAAAACAAGCGAAATGCTTAGCAAAACGTAAAGAAGGAACTTCGGATGGGAGGGCGGAAAGGCTTTATCTTGGGAAACCTCACAGGTGTTTGTTTTTGTGTTCTTCTCAAACAAAGTTGTTCGAGCACTTTTGTTTTGATTCTTTCGGAAAGAGGGAAGGGATAATCGCATGTCTAATCCCTCAACTTTCTTTTCGCGAGAGCGCTCAAGGAAACCACTACCTTAACGATAAGCGCAATCAAGGTAATAAACTCGAGACGTCCTGCCCACATTTCCAGAATATAAACGCCCTCTAATACGGGAGGCATACCATGTGCAATAATTCCTGAACTCAATCCGCCATTGGAAGCCATAGAGACCGATTCAAAAATTGCATCAAGCGCATCATAGCCGTGAGCAATACCGACAAGCGATCCCGCTAAATAGGTAAATACAAACAGCGCAGAAACCGTTAGAGCAGCTTTGGCGACTTCAGTGGTAAGCACCTTTTTCCCAAGATGGTAATACCGCACCGAAACACGTGCTGTTCCAGGAGAAAGAGTTTCTTTAATGGTTGAAACCATTGACTTTGCAATTAAGCCTAGACGAGAGAGCTTCATGCCACCTGAGGTACTTCCGCTTGAGCCACCAACTGCCATCAAAATTGCAACGACCAAAAATGCTCCGGAAGAAAAAACGGTAGTCATTTGGTTATTGGTAACCGTCTGAAAACCAGTTGTTGTTGACGCTGATACCACCATAAACACACCGCGACGTAAAAGCGCCATAATATCTGAAAAGCCACCCGAGGCACAGAGGGAAAGCATCAACACTACGGTACCGATCGTCATCCATAAAACGCCAGTACGGATTTCATAATCTTTGAAAAAAGATATTGTCTCTCCTTGGCGAATTTTTACAAACAGAGCAAAGTTGACGGCACCTAAAAGCATGAGCACGATACAGACCACCTCAAAAGCAAAGGAATGGTAATACATTACCGATTGGGAGGTGGGAGAAAATCCAGCAGTCGTAAAGCCAGAAACAGCCATCCATAAAGCGTTCAAAAAACCACGCAGAGGATCAAAGCCGCCCAACATACAGAAAACAAAAAGCACTATGGTGGCAACTCCAATAACCCCGAGGGAGATTTGACTGATTAGACGTACGGTATTAACAATATTGGGGAGTACATGTTCACTTCTCCCCTCAGAAGAATACAAGCCCGAGGTTGCCTTACCAAAAATTCCCAAAGTCAAAGCGATAACAATAAGACCTAAACCACCAATAAGATGCATGGTAAAACGCCACATATTATCAGCATAGGAAATATGCTCAAGATCGATGACGAGCGATGCACCAGTGGTAGTCAGTCCCGAAGTAGCCTCAAACAAGGCATCCAGATAAGAGCCGTAATGGCCCGACATCGCAAGGGGAACTGCCGCCACAAAGGCCAACACGATCCACGACAACCCGGTGACCGCAAGTGCTTGTTGATGAGTGAGGCGACCAGGCTGAATGCGCATAAAGCGCAGAGCAGATCCAACAATAAGTGAAACGCCAATAGCGAGCAAATACCGACAGGCAGGTTCCCATTCCTGACAAACCACTGCAACCACAAGGGGTACCGCTAAAGCAATAGAAAAAAACGAAATAAGAACGCCTAAATAATGTCCAATTACTCGTACATCGTACCAGGTAAACCGCTGCCACATACGCTTGACACCTACCCGAATACGAACAGAAAACGAATGGCTATAGTGATCAAATACAATACGACAAGAAAAGCGAGCAAGCTTACCAAAACCGCACTAAAACCTAATACGGGAACAAGTAAGCGTTCCTTCTTCTCAACTTTTATCATATTTCGTTCGATCTTTTTCATGGAGGCTATTCTAATACAACAACGAAAAAGAGGGCTATTTACACAAAAGCGGCGGCACAGCATGGACATTCGCCCACGCTATACCACCGCTCATCATGTAATTTATCTGACGCATCGAAATCGATTCGTCTGACTTCTTGATTGTCAATTCGCCAGACTTGTCGACTACCACATCGCTTTTACAGCCCCCTACTTACGTCTGAGTACAAACACCCTCGCAAGCAGGTCCTCTCTTTAGAAGAAGAGAATAAAGCGCTGCTTTTAGTCACCGAAGTCCATTCCTCGCAAAACATCATTTGCCTGCTTCAGTACTTCATCGGTATCTGATGAAGGATCTTCGTATTCGCCCCCTTCAAGGGCAGCAGTCCGTCCGCTTCCTTCTAAATGAGAACGATTCTCCACGGTTGCAGAGTAGTTCCCTTCAGAATCCAGATCAATAGTCACTTTGGCGCCATCGCCAATATGACCATCGATAATTTCTGTTGCTACACGATCGGTAACTTCCCGCTGAATCAAACGACGCAGAGGACGAGCACCGTACACGGGATCGTAGCCATCAATAGCAAGACGCTCTCGAGCAGCAGGGGTGACTACCAACTCTATACGACGATCTGCCAAACGATCACGCACTCCATTCAACTGCAAATCCACGATAGGCTCCATAGCAGCGATCGACAACGTATTAAAGGTAATAACTTCATCGATACGATTCAGGAATTCTGGACGGAACGTAGTGCTAAGCGCCTCGTTGATTTTCATCTGCATTTCAGCCAGGCGTTTTGCCGCCGTCGCAACGTCAGCCTTCATCATGTCTTCCATCATGCTACCCATGGAGTTGCCTTCGTTTTCGTTTGCGTATTCACGAATCGACTGCGAGCCCACATTAGAAGTCATGATAATAATGGCATTCTTGAAGCTAACAACACGGCCCTGTCCGTCAGTCAGACGACCATCGTCAAGAACCTGAAGCAAAATGTTGAACACATCCTGATGGGCCTTTTCAATCTCGTCCAACAAAACGACGCAATAAGGTCGACGGCGAACTGCTTCAGTCAATTGTCCACCTTCGTCGTAACCAACGTATCCCGGAGGTGCACCAACCAGACGTGAAACCGAATGCTTCTCCATGTATTCCGACATGTCGATACGAACCATGGCCTTTTCACTATCGAAGAGATACTCCGCAAGCGCTTTTGCAAGCTCTGTCTTACCAACACCTGTTGGACCTAGGAACAGGAAACTTCCGATAGGACGATTTGGATCCGAAAGCCCTGCGCGATTACGACGGATAGCGCCAGCCACTGCAGAAACCGCCTGATCCTGACCAATTACGCGCTCATGGAGCTTTGATTCCAGATCGGCAAGTTTTGCCATTTCACCCTGCATCATCTTGGTGACAGGAATACCCGTCCATGCAGAAACTACTTCCGCAATTTCCTCTTCGCCTACTTCCTCTTTCAGAATCGCGCCATCCTGCTGACGATTCTCCAACATGGCTTCAGCGTCTGCCAATTGAGCCTGCAAGGAAGGAATAGTGCCGTAACGCAGCTCAGAAGCACGTGCTAAGTCGCCTTCTCGAGTTGCACGCTCTTCGTCCAATTGGGCTGCTTCAATATCCGCCTTTAAGTTTTGGACGCCAACGATGACATCTTTTTCGTTCTTCCACATAGCTTTCTGCTTATCAAGGGCTTCCTGAGCAGCAGAAATTTCCTTGCGAAGAGCCTCGAGGCGCTCACGGCTCGGTTCGTCCGTTTCCTTCATAAGCGCCTGCTCTTCGATCTGCATCTGAGTAAGCTTGCGCTCAGCTATGTCAACCTCTTCAGGCATACTGTCAATTTCGATACGCAAACGACTTGCCGCCTCATCCATCAGGTCGATTGCCTTGTCAGGCAAAAAACGATCAGAAATGTAACGGTTCGAAAGCTCCGCTGCGGCAACCAACGCCGAATCCTTGATACGAACGCCATGGTGAATCTCGTACTTTTCCTTCAAGCCGCGCAGAATCGCAATGGTGTCCTCAACCGTTGGCTCATTTACTAAAACGGGCTGGAAACGACGCTCAAGAGCAGCATCTTTTTCGATGTATTTGCGGTATTCATCCAGCGTTGTTGCGCCAATTGCGTGCAATTCACCACGAGCCAAAGCTGGCTTCAGCATATTGCCTGCGTCCATTGAGCTATCGCCTGTCGAACCCGCTCCCACGATGGTATGCAACTCATCGATGAACAAAATTATTTGTCCATCGGACTGCTTAACTTCACGCAATACAGCCTTCAGTCGATCTTCGAATTCGCCTCGATACTTAGCACCTGCCAACATTGCAGGCAAATCAAGAGCGATCAGCTCGCGATCCTTTAAGCTCGAAGGAACATCTCCTGCAACAATTCGCTGTGCAAGGCCTTCAACAATTGCCGTTTTACCTGTACCAGGCTCGCCGATAAGTACCGGGTTATTCTTGGTACGGCGAGACAAAACCTGGACGGTACGACGAATCTCTTCTGAACGACCAATTACTGGGTCTAACTTTCCTTCACGTGCTGCCTGAGTAAGATTGTTGCCGTACTGTTCAAGTACCTCAAACTCTGGCTTGCTTGTTGCATCGGTTACGCGCGTATCTCCGCGAAGTTCCTCATAGGCCTCTTCGATATTTTTACGCGTAATACCTTGGTCGTTAAGAATACGACCCGCACTACCCTTATCTTCAGCAAGCGCAATAAGCAAATGCTCGGTTGTCGCATAGGAGTCACCTAATTTTTCGGCGATCTTTACCGCCTTATCAATAAGTGACACAAATTGCGGAGAAGGAGCAGTAATACCCATACCCATAAAACCGTTGCCACTTACTTTTGGCATGCGATCTTCTTCTTCTTTTACCCGCGCCTGAAGTACTGCAGGATCAGCACCAATGCGCGTAATAATTGCATTCATGTTATGCTCACCAGCAGACAAGATAGCGTCAAGCAAATGAATTGGCTCAACGGCACTGGCTTCTCTCTCGCCTGCAATACTCATTGCCGACTGAAAAGCCTCTTGCGCGGTAAGCGCCAACTTATCTAGTCTCATCTATACTCCCTTCGCTTTTGCCGTTTGCAAAAGTTCAAGTAATTCCCTTAGCAATTCCCCTACAAAAGACGACGCAAAACGATTGCATTGCTTTCGTTAACGAGCGAATTAACGCTCTCTCGCGTTTCTAATTCATGCACCCTATCTGCCAGACGACGCACTCGTTTATGAAGCGCATCAAGCTCTTCATCACGCTCATCAAGACGGCCCTTCAAATCCAGGATGCGAATTACCCCCGCCAGATTAATACCCTCATCAGTCAAGGCATTGATGAGCTGAAGGCGCTCGATATCTGCTTGCGAATACATACGCGTATTTCCGCTGGTACGCTGCGGGGAAACCAAGCCTTTCTGCTCGTAAATACGCAGGGTCTGAGGATGGACTCCCGCAAGTTCTGCTGCAACACTGATCATGTACAGCGGTCTGTTTTTGTCCTCCATTACCAAGCCCTCACTTTATCTGTCGTTGCTGCCTGGAATGCCTCCAGAGCCTCTTTTTGCTTTTCATTTAAGGTTTGAGGAACTTCCACCGCGATATTGAGTAGCAAATCTCCAAACCCACTCGCGTCCTTGCCTAAACGAGGAGCGCCCTTGCCTTTTACCTTAAGGACCGTACCGCTTTGACATCCAGCAGGAACCTTAATGCTTACCTTCGTACCATCGGGAGCAGGTATAACTACCTTAGCTCCCAACGCTGCTTCCGCAAAAGTTATAGGCACCTTCATCAAAACGTCTGCTTTTTCACGGGTATAGAGCGGATGATCGGCAATATGAATAGTTACCAACAGATCGCCCGCAGCGCCTCCCTGTACACCAGGAGCGCCCTTACCCCGCAAACGTACACGGCCCCCTTCTACTGCACCAGCAGGAATCTTGATGGTAAGCGTCTCTTTTTCATTACTCCCCGCTTTACCAATACGGACCTTTTTCTCACAGCCTTTGAATGCTTCCTCAAAAGAAACAGTCATGTTTACCTTTTTGTCCGCACCTTTTTGGGGACGTGGCTGAGCCTGGTAAGCATGAGGTTGGCCACCGAAATTCCATTCGGTACCAAATGCTCCTTCGCCATTACGGATGCTTTCCAAAATGTCCGCCCAGCTACCGAAGCCAGCAAAGCCAGAACCTCCAAAAGGATTTCCTCCTTGGCCCTGCCAACTGCCTCCACCAAAAGGAATTTGATGTTCATTGGCGGTGCCGTACTGATCGTACAGCTTGCGTTTTTTATCATCGGAAAGAACTTCGTAAGCTTCGTTTATTTCCTTAAACTTAGCTTCGTCGCCGCCTGCATCGGGATGATACTTGCGTGCCAATTTACGAAATGCTTTCTTGATTGTGTCTGCGTCTGCGTCGCGTGGAACGCCTAGCGTCTTGTAGTAGTCAGGGGTTTGAGCCATTCGTCCCACCTCTCATTATCTCTACAACAAGGGCGGACCATATACTCGCCCGCCCTTACTCTTACTTCTACTTAATTACTTGTGGTAAGCCATTGCGTGTAACCACTTCACAGGGTTTATTCAGAAGAAGAATCGTCAGACTCTTCTTCAACTTCCCGCTTAGGGCCACCCTGGGTAACCGTTACCATAGCGGAACGAATTACCTTGTTACCCATGCGATAACCCTTCTGATAAACCTCTGCTACGGTTTCATCTGGAACCGAAGGGTCATCTACGGTAGCCACTGCAAGTGCTTCAAGGGCGTTGAAAGCTTCGCCTTTAGGATCGATCATCTCAACCCCATGCTTTGTCAGTACTTCCAACATTTTGGTATGTACTGCTTGTACACCCCCGAGCAAACCGGTTTCGCCATTTTTTTCGGCATAATCAATGCTTCTCTCGAAGTCATCAATTACGGGAATAAGGCCCTCAACAAGCTTTTCTGCAGCGCGTGCTTTTTCTTCTTCGCGCTGCTCATTCATGCGACGACGATACGTATCCCATTCCGCATGAAGGCGAAGATACTTATCTTGCCAAGCTGCAGCCTCTTTCTTTGCAGCTTCAATGGGATCTTCCGCTTCGTTTTCGGAATCGTTCCCTTCAGGTGCCTGCTCTGCTGCTTGAGTATCTTCTGCTTCAGAGGCAGCAGTTCCAGCTGCCTCTGTTTCTTCTACAACCTGGTCTTCACGTACCTCGTCTTTTTCAGGCGCGGTCATGATTACTTATCCTTCTTCTCGTCGTCATCAACTACCTCAAAGTCAGCTTCGATGGTGTCATCGTTGTTTGGCTGCTGGGCACCAGCTGCTCCCGCTGCACCAGCTGCACCAGGCTGCTGAGCTGCATTCTGGCTATAGGCAACCTCAGCCAGCTTATAGCTTGCCTGTTGCAAAGCTTCCATCGCAGACTTGATTGCTTCAAGGTCAGTACCTTCCAGTGCGGTACGAGCTTGAGCAACAGCATCTTCTGCCTGCTTCTTCGAATCTGCAGGAACCTTATCACCAAGTTCATTCAAGGTAGTTTCGGTTGCATTGATCAAGGAGTCGCAATTGTTGCGAGTTTCAACCTCTTCCTTGCGCAGCTTATCTTCCTCTGCGTGGGCCTCAGCATCCTTTACCATACGATCAACTTCATCGTCGGTCAGTGCAGTAGAACCAGAAATGGTGATCTGCTGCTGTTTGCCGGTGCCCAGATCCTTAGCGGAAACATTTACGATGCCGTTTGCGTCAATGTCGAAGGTAACTTCAATTTGAGGAACGCCACGACGAGCAGCAGGAATACCAGTTAACTGGAACTTGCCGAGTGTCTTGTTGTCCTGTGCCATTTCACGTTCACCCTGAAGAACATGAATCTCTACCGAGGTCTGGTTATCAGCTGCCGTAGAGTAGATTTCAGTCTTACGGGTAGGGATAGTGGTGTTGCGTTCGATCATCTTGGTCATTACGCCACCCATGGTTTCTACACCCAGGGAAAGAGGCGTTACGTCAAGAAGAAGGATACCCTCAACATCGCCAGCCAAAACGCCACCCTGAACAGCAGCGCCCATAGCTACAACCTCATCAGGATTTACTGACATGTTAGGCTGCTTGCCAGTCATGTTCTTAACCAGTTCCTGAACTGCTGGCATACGAGTAGAGCCACCAACCAGAATAACTTCGTTAACATCACCCGTAGAAAGGCCAGCATCGCTTAATGCTTGCTGTACAGGAGCCTTACAACGATCAAGCAAATCCTTAGTAATACGCTCAAACTCAGCACGAGTTAAAGTGTAATCCAAGTGAAGAGGACCCGCTGCGCCTGCAGAAATGAAAGGCAAGTTGATATTGGTTTGAGAAGTGGAAGAAAGTTCCATCTTTGCCTTTTCAGCTGCGTCCTTCAAACGCTGCAATGCCATCTTGTCCTGACGAAGATCGATGCCATTGTCTGCCTGGAACTTATCTGCCAACCAGTCAATAACACGCTGATCCCAGTCGTCGCCACCAAGGTGGTTATCGCCTGCAGTAGAGCAAACCTCAAATACGCCATCACCCAACTCAAGAACAGAAACGTCGAAGGTACCACCACCGAGGTCGAATACCAAAACCTTTTCGTCCTTATTGGTGCGATCAAGACCATAAGCAAGTGCCGCTGCCGTAGGCTCGTTGATAATACGAAGAACCTCAAGACCAGCAATCTTGCCTGCGTCCTTGGTTGCCTGACGCTGTGCATCGTTAAAGTAAGCAGGGACGGTAATTACTGCCTGATTAATTGGTTCACCAACGCGCTTTTCAGCATCAGCCTTAAGCTTCTGAAGAACCATTGCAGAAATCTCTTCAGGCATGTAATCTTTGCCCTCAATATCAACAACTGCACGACCGCCGTTGCCATTCTTTACGGTATAAGCAACCGTCTTCTGCTCTTCAGCGGTTTCTGCATAAGAACGACCGATAAAACGCTTTACGGAAGCGATGGTGTTTTCAGGATTGGTAACTGCCTTGTTTTTAGCAGCTTTACCAACAGTACGTTCACCATCTTTACCAAAGCCGACAACAGAAGGAGTGGTGCGGTCGCCTTCTGCATTAACCAGAATTTCAGGCTCTGAACCCTCCATAACTGCCATTGCCGAATTGGTAGTACCCAAGTCGATGCCGATAATTTTTGCCATCTTGACTATTCCTTTCAGTTGCGGCTGCTCTTCAGACCACCTGCCAATCTGAAAAGCACACCCTCTGCTTTTACCCTTAATAATTCATGAACCCTCAAAGCTTTATGCTCCATATGAGGAAGCCCACCTTCTGGTGGACCTCATGACAGTGACCATAATAAAATCTAAGTGAGGCATTGTCAAGGATCTAAGTGCCCTATTGTTAGGTTTTGTTACCTTCCTGTTGAAGATTATTGTGGTGCAATTCATACAGGCTTATAAAAAGAAAAAGTCCCGCATTGGGCGGGACTAATGAAACACATAAGATATATGCAAGAAAAATAGGTAGGAGCAATTCTTGCAGAGTTGCGTTTCTAATAATGCGCTTGAAAAAGCTATTTCTTTGCTACACCGCCGATGAGAGACATTTTAGTGCCACAATCAGGACAGGTTCCCTTGGTGATTACGCGACCATTCTTGGTAACGCCTTCCTGTGGGTCTACCATTTCCTTCTTAGCTTTGCATTTAACGCAATAAGCAACAACTGCCATTGTAACCTCTTTTCATATTACTTCGGTATAAAAGCCGTTAGCGCATAACGCTCGACCTATTGTAGCCATGCTTATAGCATTTGACCAGCTAAAGTCGGTAATTTTTTATGCTCTTAACAAAAAGAAGAAACAAGCGATAGAAATTGAAAGAAAACTAATCCTCAATAATCTCTTCGATGGCACCCATTGGGCACTCTTCAACGCAATCGCCACAAGCAATGCAAGATTCTTCGTTTACTACCGTGCAAACGCCATCTACTACCTCAATGGTTCCCTGAGGACAAGCGTCAACGCAAATACCGCAACCGATGCATTCGTCAGCCAAAATCACTGGATGGGACATGAGTACCTCTTCTCTCGTTTGTTTGGTTTAAGGGATGCTCGGGGAATCCCCTCAATTCAAAGCTATGACGGGAAAATACCATAGCAGCGCTAAGTTGCAAGCAACTAATCTCTTTTTTTCCGTTAATAGCAAAATTTATAACGTTTTTTCGACAAATTTACTTGGTTTATCTCATATGTTTGCCGTCTACCGCATATTTGAAACAGGCCGTTTTAACACCCAATTCTTGAATAGCGCTTCGAATTGCTTTTCAATTGTGTCAACACTAGCAAATACGCGGAAGCTGCTCGCCAACCAACATATCCATAATGCGAAGCGCTCCGAAACCGGTACGAATAGATACGCGCGATGAGCGATCTTCGGGTTTTTCTACCACTTCACCAATAATGGCAGCATCGACACCATATTTATTCGAACGCATAGCAGCAAGGGCAGCTTCGGCTTGCTCTGCCGAAACAACACAAACCATCTTTCCCTCATTTGCTACCTGATATACGTCGTAGCCCAGCATTTCGCAAGCGCCCCGAACTGCATCCTTAACGGGCACTGTATCTTCTTCGATGACGAAATCGACGCCAGATTGGGCTGCAAGTTCGTTCAAGGTCGAAGCTAATCCTCCGCGCGTGGGATCGCGGAAACAGCGCGTTTCGGGAGCTGCCGCTAACACTTCTGCAATGAGATGATTAAGGGGTGCCGCATCCGATTGAATATCTGCATTAAAAGAAAGTTCTTCGCGACATGCCATGACCGTAATGCCATGATCGCCCAAGGTACCAGATACCAAAATTTTATCGCCAGGCTTACAGAATGCACCCGAAAGCGCCACGCCCGCAGGAATAAAACCAACACCACTTGTGTTGATAAAAACGCCATCACCGTGGCCTCTATTAACTACCTTGGTATCACCCGTCACAATATGGACTCCTGCCTCCTTGGCAACTTGTGCCATGCTGGCACAAATGCGTTTCAGATCAGCAACAGGGAAACCTTCTTCTAAGATAAAGCCGCAAGAAAGGTACTTCGGGACAGCGCCACTCGTAGCAACGTCATTTACCGTGCCGCATACCGCAAGTTTTCCGATATCACCACCAGGGAAAAAATGAGGAGTCACTACAAAGCTGTCTGTAGAATAGGCCAATCGCTCTCCAGCCTGAGGAGCTTCAAGACAAGCAGCATCATTTCCTTCGAGCAGCTCGGTACTACCATATGCTTCATAAAACACTTCATCGATTATGCGTTTCATCATGGTTCCGCCGCTACCATGGCCAAGCAGAACTGTTTCATCCATAGTTGTCTCCTTGTGATATCAAGAGCACTAATGCTTTAACTTGCTTACATTAGAAAAGGTGCAGCAGACTATATATATGCTCCTGTTGTGGTCATATGCAGACGTCCCGTTTTAACGCCTTTCGTACCAATAATGAGATTGGCTATGTCCTGGACCAATCCCGTTTCTCCCTTGAGGACTATTACCTCAAGACAATTTTCTTCATCAACATGCACATGCATTGATGCCACAATGGTTTCTAGGTAATTGTGCTGAATTTGATGAAGTTTCTCCTGCAAGTCATTGGCATGGTGGCTATACACAATCGTTAGCGTTCCCATGACAATTCGTCCAGGCATAGAGCATTCGTCTTCGACTAAGGCATCGCGGACCAAATCGCGCACTACCTCACTTCGATTCTTCGCTAATCCTCGGCGAGCTACCAAATGATCAAACTTAACGAGCAAGTCTTCAGGCATCGCCACCGAAAAACGCATGAGATCATTACTCATTTTATCCTCGTCTTCTCGAATGACAGCAATCGCTAAACAAGGCTTACCGTAACGCCACTTGCATTTTGGGCATCATCTTCAAGAGCGTCTTTTGCATCGTCAAGCGTTGCGCGTACCTCATCCAAGAGGGCCTGTACCTGATGAAGTTTTTCTCCTACCGTTTCAAATCCTGCATCGGAAGCATTGTGGGCAAGCGTATGAGCCCATCGACGCTCAAGCTTAATGTGATCGTCAATCTGATCTATCATTTGCTCAAACTGACCCGTGTTGATCCCGTTCGTGCACATAAAAACCTCCTATAGTATTTCAACAGATGCCTGCTGATTTTGCTGTATTTGACTTATTACCTTGTCGTTTTTCACTACTAATATTTGATATACCTGTAATATCATGCTTATACCGTATCAGTGTGAAGAATTTCGTAATTGGTATTATTTTTTATAATTTCATCTGACCTTTAGACGATCTTTTCTTTTAGGCAAATTTGCAAAGAAAGAAGGTGGCGAAACGATGACCGATTCCCCTTACAGCGCTATCCGTCACCAACAAATATCAGCTTTCTCTGGAGAATTTTCCGGAAGCGAAGAAGCTCTCTTTTGTGTGGTAAGTTCCAAACCCCTATCCTCTCAAGCCCACGATGCCCTCGTCGCATCAGCTCAGTCATTGGGCTACCATGCCTGCCAGCTTGCTTTCATCACTCTTACAACCCAAGCAGATACTGCATCCGCACTAAGCACTCAACCTAAAGACCTCTTTCTCGTTCTTGAAGCGGTGGATCCCTTCGCCATAGTACTAACCGATCATCATGCTGTTGAAGTTGCTTCTTCGGCTTACAATGTTCCCCTTACCTTAGAGCAGCGAGAGTTATTACTCGGACACGGATGCTGTTGTTTTGAATCCTTTGAGGAACTCTTAAAAACCACTGAAGGCAAACAGAAAGCATGGAAGTGCTTAAAGACGTTACCTCTGCTTTCGGTTTTGTAACCTTAATCTCTTAGAAACCATCCAACTCATCAAATCTTTGTGACATTCAAGCAGTGGCTCTTGAGAAATGGTATTCTTGCCTGAAAAGCTACATTTTCACACGAGAGTCTTTAAGCTGAGTAGTTCTCCTCTCTAGAGAAAACATCGCTACGTTTCTTTAGCAAAGGTTCTGGACGGGCGCTTGAAGTTCTCTTGCTTGCTTTGATTTGCGTTTGTTTCCTTGAAAGGTGTTTCTATGTCAAATAAAAGCTTAGCCGCTCCTCATGAGTCTCAGACTATTTTAGTAACAGGCGGGGCAGGATTTATTGGTAGCCACACAAGCGTTGAGTTACTTGAACAGGGATATCGCATTGTTATCTTTGACGACCTCTCCAATTCAAGCAGCGTTGCAGTTGATCGTATTCGTGAGTTGACAGGCGCTACTGAAGAATCTTGTTCTTTCGTGCAGGCTTCCATTCTCGACCGCGAAGCACTCGAGAAGGTATTTAACGACCACGATATTGCGGCCATTATTCATTTTGCAGGATTTAAGGCTGTTGGTGAATCCACTCAAAAGCCCCTCGAATACTACTGGAACAATGTAGCGGGATCCCTGGTGTTGTTCGATGTTGCCCGTTCCTATGGAGTTAAAAATGTAATCTTTTCTTCCTCGGCAACGGTATACGGGGAGCCCGAGATGATTCCTATTACCGAAGAATGCCCCAAGCATGAATCCACTAATCCTTACGGCGAAACCAAATCTATGCTCGAGCGCATTTTGACCGACTTCTATCGAGCTGATGATGAATGGAACGTGGTACTTCTTCGCTACTTCAACCCTATTGGTGCTCACGTTTCTGGACGTATTGGTGAGGATCCAAAAGGTATTCCAAACAATCTGCTTCCCTATGTCGCACAAGTAGCAACCGGCAAGCTGGAGTGCATTCAGGTATTCGGCGATGACTACCCCACACCTGATGGAACAGGAGTTCGCGACTATATTCATGTAGTAGATTTAGCGCGCGGGCATGTAAAGGCACTTGACTATATGGCTGGAAAAGTAGGCACAGGGAAAGCTATCGGACTGGGATCTATCGAGGGAAAAGCTACAGCAGACGGAACCCGTAGCGGAGTAGCCATCTTCAATCTTGGAACCGGTACAGGTTCAAGCGTTTTAGATGTTATCCATGCGTTCGAAAAAGCATGTGGTAAAGAACTTCCTTACAAGATTTGCCCTCGTCGACCTGGCGATATCGCCACCAATTATGCTGCTTGCGACAAAGCTCGTGACGAATTAGGCTGGGTTGCCGAATACGATTTAGCTCGCATGTGCGAAGATGCCTGGCGTTGGCAGAGCAATAACCCTAATGGGTATAACAGTTAAACGGGTGAACAGAAGTTTGCTTATGTAGAGCTTCACAGATTCTTATAAAAGACCTCTGCAAAACTTTTCTCAAGCTCAGCAAATCTTTACTCAGATTTCTTTAAAGGCGACAGGACGTAGTGAACACAACGCACGCACTTTCGCCTTTTCCCTTTATATTCTTTCTTGCTAATCGGGGGCTACGTCTTAAATAACCTTTAAAGAAATCTGCGATTTGAATGAGCTTTCGAAGAATTTTGCAGAGGTCTGGTCTAATAACGTGCAACTTTCACGGTAGAGCTTACTTGCTACACTATGAAATTCGAACCAACTACGTAAATAGCTCTCTTACGCAAACTTCAAGATGTCCTTAGGACTATCAATAAGCTCAGCGGGATTGCCCTGCTTAATCTTTTCGACAGGTTGGTAACCCCACGTAACTCCTACGGTATACATTCCTGCATTATTACCCGCCAACATATCACCATGAGAATCGCCAAAATAAACGCATTCATCAGGAGTAAGACCCATTTCCTTTGCACATACCAAAAGACCGGTAGGATCAGGCTTTCGGGGAATATCTGCTGCCTCGCCATGCGATACATCAAACAAACCCGGGAAATAGCGCTGCTCAACTTCGCGCACCCCTGCTTCGAATTTATTTGACATAATACCCAACTTGATACCTTGTGCTTTGAGGGTACGGAGTGTCTCTTCCATGTCATCGAAGGGCTTAGTCAATTTGATGCCATATTCGTCATACAGGTCACAAAACATCTTGAAAGCATGTTGGGCTTTTTCTTCTGAAATCTCTTGGGGCACCGCCTGCAAAATGAGCGATAAAACACCGTTTCCTACGAAGGTGCGAACTTCGTCTTCGGTTCGCGTTGGATACCCTTCACGCTCAAGCACAATGTTAGTGAGCGCAGCTAAATCAGGCAGCGTGTGTAGAAGCGTACCATCCATGTCAAAAATAAAGCCCTTAAATCCAGAACGAATCATCACTCAAATACCCCTAAATCATTAAAAGTAATGCCATACAAACGTATGGCATTAAGCATAAATCTATTATGTGTTCACGAAAAGTTTTTAGGCGATCTACTTTAAAAGCAACGGCAGCTCTCCCATGGAGCGAATAACCGCATCGGCCCCCGCTTCACGGAAGATTTCTTCAACACGCGCACATTCCTTTTTTTTTGTTCATCGCTTAAGGCTTCATACTCTTCCTGTGTCAATGCCATTTCCGAGCTGCCCTCAACAACACCTATCGTAAATGCGCCCGCATTTTTACCTTCCTTGATATCCGAAACAGTATCGCCCACTTTGGCAATCTCGCTAACAGACGAAATACCGAGTGCCTCCATGTTGCGAAATACCATATAGGGATACGGACGACCTTTACCCTCAGTTGCATCAGGAGTGATCATGAAATCAGGCTCATAACCCTGTTCCTTAGCAGCAGGTGCAACAATTGCCATCATTCTGTCGTTATAGCCCGTAGTTGAACCAATTTTGATTCCAGCCTCTCGCAAAGCAGCAATAGTACTAAGCACTTCAGGTTTTGGTTCAGCGAAGTTATGCAAAATGGACAGCAAGCGTTCTTCATAGGGTTCGTAAAGCTTATGAACATCATCTTCGGTAGGCTTTACTCCATGGACACGTTCCCACTCTGCTTCGATTCGCTCCATGTGAAGCATGGTGCGAATATGGGCAATTTTCAACATACCCATTGGTTTACGTGTTTCTTCCATCGTAGGCTCTACTCCTGCAGCTTTAAAAGTTTCCATAAATGCCTGCACAGGAGCAAAGCAACCATAATCTACCGTGGTGCCCGTCCAGTCAAAAATAACCGCTTTCATCATGCGAGATTTCCTTCTTTGATAAGCACAAAGGCGCTCTTAATCTTGATTTAAGCTCTCCTTACGAATTGACGTTACTTCTGTTCTTTGAGAAAGTCAGCAAAAATGCCGGTCACGTTCAGGATGTCGCCTGGATATATCTCTCCGATATTGCCAATGCGGAAGGTGTCTTCATCGGTCATTTTTCCAGGATAGATAACATATCCACGATCTTTGATGTATTCATACATATCAGCAAAAGTAAACGTTGCACCCTTGGGATAACAGAAGGTGGTAATAATAGGACCTTGGTACTCTTTAATATAAGGCTCAAAACCTAGCTCGCCCATGCGCTCGATCAGAAGGCGATTGTTTTCTGCATAGCGTGCTGCACGAGCAGGTATTCCCCCTTCCTCGTCCAGCTCACGCAAAGCTTGAGCGAATGCAAGAACTACATGGGTAGGTGATGTATAGCGCCATTTTCCACCATCACGTTCCATAGTTTCCCACTGCCCATACAGATCAAGAGAGAGGCTTCGAGCTTTACCTTTGCTTGCCTCCAAAAGATCGCGACGACAAATAATAAAGGAAAAACCCGGAACGCCTTGGATGCCCTTATTTGCACTGCTGACCAAAAAGTCGATACCCCAGTCCTCGACAGGAATATCTACGCAAGCAAAGCTAGACATCGCATCAACGATAAATACCTTTCCTGCTTCTTTTACTACACGACCTACAGCTTCAATATCATTCAATAACCCTGAAGTTGTTTCGCTGTGAACCATTGCAACGTGAGTAATCGCAGGATCGTTCTGAAGATATTCAGCTACCTTTTGCGCATCAGGAATCTTGGTAAATGGTTCGGCATATTCAACAAAAGGTACGCCTGCCTGACGGCATATTGCTGCCATACGAACACCATAAGCACCATTTGAGCAGATCAGCACTTTTTCGTCAGAACCAACAACGCCCGTCAGTACCGCTTCATCACCAAACGTACCACTACCTTGCATAAGTACCGTTGTGTAGCGATTCGCATCAACATGCGCCAACTCAAGAAGCTTTGCGCGAATTTGCTGAGTAATCGCTTTACTTGCCATTTTTAGAGAGAAAAATCGGAAATTTGTTTTTCTACGGAATTCCACCTCATCGGTTCGATTCCGTCGCTTAGGCTTCAGCCCAATAAAAGAAAAACGACAATGGCGATTAACCATTGCCGTACGTTTTTTTTGGAGCGGGCGACGGGAATCGAACCCGCGTCACAAGCTTGGGAAGCTTGGGTAATAACCATTATACGACGCCCGCATTTCAGCGAAAAAAGTATACCGCATGTGTCCCTGGGTTTGATAAAAATCCTCCCTGTTTTCAATAATCCTTTTGAGAAGGCTTTCTCTTTGTTGTTTTTATTACACCAGTTAGAGAACAGATTATCTTAGGACGCATCTTAAAAACTTTCATTCCTCGTTATTTTATTCAGTACTAATTCACCGTTTCTTGCGCTAATTTACTATTCCGTCTCTTAGCACCTCAATCTTCTTCCCAAGGCGTTATTACAATTTTTAGACAATCACCTTCACGATTTTCGAAAGCTTCATATGCCTCCAGGATATTGTTAAGACTAAACCGTTTCGAAATAAGACATGACGTATCGAGTTTTCCTTGCTCAATTAATGCCATCACCTCGTCAAGACCACTCGCATCAACACCACCCGTTTTAAAGGTTAAATTTTTCCCATACATAAACGGCAGAGGCAAAACTTGAGGTGCTTCATACATAGCTGAAACGACAACGGTCGCATTTGGGCGTGCGATTCGCCATGCCATCTCAAAAGTATTCTTCCCTCCCGCAGCTTCGATAACCACATCAGCACCACGACCATGAGTAAGAAGGCGAACTACCGCTTCTATAGTTTCAAGCGAATCATGTGATGGATTGATAGTTTTGTCCGCCAATCCCTGTTCCGAAGCAATACGAAGACGTCTATCGTCGATATCAAGAGCAATAATTTTTTCGGGATTTTTGAGCCGGGCGCACATCATAGTTGTAAGACCCACAGGACCAGCTCCAATCACCGCAACGGTAGATCCTTCATCAATCTCAGCAATTCGAGCACCCCACCAGCCTGTTGCTAATATATCTCCCAGGAACAAAGCATCTTCATCTTTTAGCGAATGAGGAATAACGGTGCACGCATTATCCGCAAAAGGAACACGCACATATTCCGCCTGGCAACCATCTATTCGACACCCTAATTCCCAGCCTCCTTGCTCGCAATTATTTACCCATCCATGTTTGCAGTAATAACATTCCCCACAAAAGGTTTCGCAGTTTACCGCTACGCGATCGCCTGGTTTGAGTTTTGAAATTGACGAGCCCACCGATTCAACAAGTCCCACAAACTCATGCCCAAGCACTACATCAGGAAGCGCACGCGGTACCGCCCCTTTTAAAATATGCAAATCACTGGTACAGATAGTAGATCGAGTAACCTTGATAATCGCATCAGTCGAAAGCATCAATTCTGGCTTTGGTCTGTCTACTAACGAAAGGGAACCTGCCCCGTCATGAATTAATGCTTTCATACCTGTCTCTTTCCCGTTATTTAATCTTTTCAACTTTTTAGTGTTCCTGTATTTGGTTCCATGTATACCTTGATATTAATACGTTAATAGTACCTTCTCTTTTTCTTCAAGTTTCGAATCGCTCTACACTTGTTTAACTAAAGAGCTAATCTTTCAAAGAGTCGTTTCTCTTAACCAAACGTGGTACCATACTTGCTTCAATACATCACATTCTTGTAAGACTGCATACGAGGGAGTTTCTTTATGAATAACACTATCTACAACAGAAAAGTTGCAGTAATTGGATGCGGCTTTGTGGGGTCCACTTGCGCGTTTAGTCTTATGCAATCTAGTTTGTTTTCAGAAATGGTTCTTATTGACGTAAACACCGAACGAGCCGAGGGGGAAGCGCTTGATATTGCCCATGGAGTCCCCTACTACAGTCCTATGAATATTTACGCGGGTACTTATGAGGATTTAGCTGATGCATCTATTGTAGTAATCGCCGCAGGTGCGAATCAAAAACCCGGCGAAACTCGTCTCGATTTACTTCAAACCAATGTCACTATCCTAAAAGAGGTAGTTTCCTCAATCATGGAACAGAATTTCAACGGCATTATTGTCGTTGTTTCAAACCCTGTCGACATTCTTACCCAAGTAGTCATGAAGCTCTCAGGTCTCCCAAAAGAGCGGGTTATGGGATCCGGAACTGTTTTGGATAGCGCACGCTTGAAGTACATTTTGGGACATACCCTTGACGTAGATCCCCGACATGTTCATGCCCGCATTATCGGAGAACATGGAGATAGTGAATTAGCTGTGTGGAGTTTGGCAAATATCTCTGGCATACATATTGATGATTTCTTCCGTCTTCGTGGTTTCGACAATCCCCAGGCGATGAGAAAAGAGATCGAAAACGAAGTTCGTAATAGCGCATATGAAATCATCAAAAAGAAGCGTGCTACGTATTTCGGTATTGCTCCCTCTGTCACCCGCATCTGCGAAGCGATAATTCGAGATGAGAAGTCAATTATGACAGTATCGAACTTTTTGACCGAACTACAGGGAGTACATGATGTGGTTATGAGTATGCCAGCAATCATCGGCAGCTCTGGTGTTGAATATCAAATCCCCTTAAATCTCAATGATGAAGAAGCTCTTCATTTAAGAGAATCGGCTCAGACCTTAAGAAATATGATGGATCAAATTTCTTTCGAGTAATACCCCTACAAAACGAGCACCTCAACAAAAAGGTCTGTGAAACGCAAAAGATACAGCGTGTCAGAATTCTATTCTCTTATCTGGTGTTAGGTGTCGGAATTAACAACATTTCTTGACTGCCAATCCGAAATTAATTCCTCTTTCTGACAGCTGATACTTTTTTTGGCGGATAACCCGAAATTAACCCTGCTCTCTGGTCGCTAACTCCTTTTTGCTATTAATTAAAAATAGGCTAGAAGCTTTTGCTTCTAGCCTATTTTTTGAAATTCGAATTCTTGCGTCATGTCTCTTTAGTAAATAAGAGAACTCGGTGCAGAATTTTGCTCTATATAGATTTCAAAATCGCCATGACAAATTTCGAGGCATCTTTCATCGCTTCTGGATCGATATTCTCAACAATATCGTTTTCCGCTGAATAAAGCGCAGTATTGCCATCGCCCATACCTGCAACCGTAAACGCCTGAATTCCTCGCGCCATCGCAACAGTCGCAGGAGTATCACGCCGTCCTAAAGGAGAAGTTCGATACGTTACCCCTGAACGTTCACTTGCTTGACGAACAAAACGCTTAATACGCGAAGAAGGACGATAGGTTTTAAACGTCGAGCTTTCCTGCTCGATAATTGACAAGGTTCCGGCGCCAAGAGCCTCCAGATTTATGATCACGGCGCCTTTCATTTCATCTGCATGCTCATCCAAAAATGCAGTGATGCCCGAATGTGAATACTGCTCAGAACCAAGAGCAACGAACCAAACTTCTGTATCGATGTCAGGATGACGGAAGTCTTGCAATTTTCGTAATTCGCGATTTATTTGTTCGGCAGTATCCCTGTCTCCATCCATGCGAACCGCAGGATTAACCTCAACCAAGTTGTCTTCACCCTCGGAGTACCCTTGATCCTCATACACATCCATAGGCTCTTGAGAGTCAGATAAATCCATTTCGGAACCGCGGCTCTTCTTTAAGCGGCTAAGCGAGAAAGCACCACCATTCCATCCTCGACGATTATCAAAATCTGTATCGTGATAATCAATATCGACAAAACCATCGTTGTTTGCTCGAGGAACCTGCGTAGTAGCTTGAGCATTGTCGGTTTCCTCCTGACGGAAACTTGACCAATCGCCTCGTGCCTTTCCTACACTGCGTGCATCATAGGAATCGTCTACGTCTACCCAGTCATTAACTGAAACTTCGTCTTGCTTATTCTTCTTTTTCTTTCGGAATTTACCAAACAGACGCCCCGCACGTGACTTAGGCATATCCACATAACCACGCCCTGCATAAGCGCCCGTTTCGGTGTAGTCTTCGTCATAGGCAGAATCATCAGCATCGTCGATATAGCGTTCTTCCGGATCAATATCCGCAACCAATTCATCTCCCACAGGAGCAAATGAGCCCGTAGCACCAACGGTGGAAAAAGAGCCTGTTGCTGAAACTGCAGAATTCTTGTTTGTTTCCTCGCCTAGCGACGGTAGATTCAAGCCAAAGGAATCCTTTTTATCTCCCTCGGTAGCAGTTGATTCAGCTCCATCAATTCGCGGCAACATATTTGATAGAAGTGCCTTTGAACCTGCTTTGGTGCTTTCATTTGTTTCCGCCATAGGTGCGCGTTGTTTAGAACCTTCTGCTGCATTAGCGTGAGGCGCCATTACGTCGGGCAAAACAATAACTTGCCGTTTTGGAGCATCTTTTTCTTCCTGCTGAGCATCCAAAGGTATTTGAGGAATCATAGATTCCATACCAACAATCGGAGAAGCAACTGGCGCTTTTTCATTTTCAGGAGCTGGTTCTATAACTGGCTCATGAGAGCTTGCTTCCTGAATTGCTTCTTGGATTCTCTCCGAAGATACCTTTTGTGTTTCTGCAGCATCTACACGCTGATCAATAAAGTCTTGAGGTTCATATCCTGATACTCCATAGAAGGAAGATTCATCAAAAGCTTCCTCTTCGGAATATGCTTTTTCGTTCTCTTTTTCTTTATCCATGAACTGCGAAACATCGATAGGAGATATAGCAGCTGTTTTGTTAGGGGCAGTAACCTCAGGAGCAGGAATCTCTTCTTGGATCGATGGTGCCTGTTTAAGAGGTTGCTCCTTTTCTAGCTGTTCAGCAGCATCTCCAGAAACAACGTCTCTCTGACGAACGGGATTCTCTAAATTGTCATCGAAAGAACCATCATATTCTGTAGAGGATACAGACTCCTCTTGTTTATGGTTAGCGATAGATTTCAAACGTGAAGTAAAAGAACGAGAAAGGCCAGCTGCTTTACGCAAAGGCTGAGAACCACCACGTCCTAATCCTGTGCGGCTCGAAGAAGGAATACTATTTTCTTCAGACTCGCCACCACTCTTCGTGTTTTTATCAGAGGTATCGAAAGGAATAATTTCCTCGGAATCAACAGTGATTCTTGATTCTTCTTTTTCTTCAACAGGAAGGACCACGTTGTTTTTAGCTGCTTCCTGTTTAGAAACACTTTCCTCAAAAGAGTCTTCTTGTTGTTCTGCTGGTAAATCTTTTACAGGCTGCGCAGAAACGACCGCTTTTTGCTGCTCTGTTTGAATAGGGGCCTGCTCCTCTTCGGAAACTTCCATACTATTAAGCGCTGCCTGCGTTGAAGCAGAAATATGAGGCGCTTCAGTTAACTCAATTTCAGAACGCAGAGCTGCTAAACGAGAGGCTAACTCTGGGTTATCGCTCAAAGGCTGCTGTTCTTGAGCCTGCGCTTCTCTATATACTCTTTCAGCTTCCACTTGACGCTGTCGTTCGTTTTGATTCTCCATCAAGTGTGCGGCGACAGTGTCAGCATAACGAGAACGGGCAACTCTATGAGGCTGACTTTCTTCAGGCTTGTTTTTTCTTGCTTTCGCCTGTGCAGCTTTCGCCCAAGCAGGCGTCTTATCCACCGACCCACTAAATGCTGTACTTGCTACTGCTGCACCGTTATTAAGAGTTGATAAAGGCGCGGGACGCTCGAATGAAGAAGCAGGTACTTCTTCTGGACTTTCAGAGAGATTCTGTTCTCTCATTTCCATCCGCTGAGCATCTGCAGCTTGATTTTCTTCAAGTTCTCTATGCTCCACACGATCGCGAGGAGAAAGTTGCTCATCCGCTCTTGTGTCTGAATCGAAATTTTCCTCTTCCATGGAAACCATAGTACGAAAACGACCTGGTTTTTCGGTTCTTACTTGAGGAGTTTCACTTACTTCAAAATGAACACTTGAAATAGCTTCTTCATCAACAGGCTCTAATTCTCCACCTTTGACCAAGCGTGAGGAAATATCAGTAACGGGAACCTTATCAGCAACAGGCTTTCCCGTTAATGCAGCAATGGCAGCCTTTGCCGCTGCAAGCGACTCCTGAGGATTCACCTGAGAATCATATTCAAGGGAAGCCCCTTCGGGCACGAGTCCCGCTTCACGAGCTGCTGATTCACCATGAACATACGTACCTTCTTGCTTCGCACGCTCCATGGCTTCTTCGTTGCTTACTAATCCATTTCCTACCTGTCGCGCAACATCCAACAACACTGATACGCCTGCAGCATTATTATTAGCTGACTGACTATAAGGTGCAGCAAGATGAAGTGCTGCGCGAATTAAAGGGATAACAAAGAGTATTGCGCACACTACAAGCAGCATGGTAATAATTGAAGACAAAGCCCCTGTATCGGTAGCAAACAGGGTCATGCGTAAAAATAAAAGCAATGTTGCAAGTGCTAAAGCAATTGCTGAAGCTTTTTGAATATAAGGTAAGATGCCCGCAAACGGTAATTCTTCTTCTTTAAGCACTTTTCCGGTGTCGTAATTCGCCACCAAAATAACTTTACGACGACGAGCTACTCCCCCTAGTGGAGTTGGCTGATATTTTGCCACTACATTTTGGCTAGCACCCGTACGTAAGAAACGAGACAAAACAGGCTTTTGAAATAATTCGCAAGCGAACAATGCTGTTGCTAACGCTACCGCAATAAAACACGGAATAACAGCAATGGGCAGAACAATGGATACGATAACAGCAACGAGCGCTACACCAAAACAAACTAAACTAGGTATCAGATAGTTGGTAACACACTGAAAATCTTCGATCACTACAGGAAATCCTGATTCCTTTTGGATTTCTTCCGCTAAATACAGTGCCGCTTGTTGTTCTTCTTCCGTTCCTGCTGGATGAGGACCGATCTCTTGAGATAGATGAACAACATCATCCATTATTTCAGCCATGAGAGCCCCTTTAATTATGTTATGTGCGCTTACACGCTTCAAAGCTAATCAGTATACAGACCTTATAAGTATACGCCATTTATATACTTCGTCTTACAACACAGGTTATATATAAGCATCTTGGTTGAACCTGTTCGTCTATTTTTCACAATTTCGCTACACGAATCACTTTTTTACTTCATCAATACTTCTAAGATTGTTCGGTTCCCAGATACTCTCTTAAAAATGCATCGTGCGTTGCTGCGTCAGAGCGTGCATTTTCATACTCTTTAATAAGAGCATCTTGATTGGCGGCATAACTATCAACTACTAATTGCGTGAGATCAGAAGGAAGTTTTTCTGCCAGCGTAGTAGCTTCAGCGTCAGCTTGGTTATAGGCATCGTTATGAGACTCTGCCGTTGATTTATCTTGAATTAAAATTGCTGCGTTTGAAGCAAGAGCTTCACCTGCTGCTTGACTTTTTAGGTCGAGGTACGCCAATAGATCATCAAAATTCGCTGAATTGTAATAGTTCTGCGCGTCCTCAATATGTGATCGGGCTTCTTCAAACTGAGCTTTCGCAGCAGTAGTATATTCAGTCGATTGTGCAACGTTTTCTTCAGTGGTGTCTGAAATCACTTGTGCTGACTGAACTAACAAAGCATTCCCTTCATCAATACAGCCCTGTGCTTGAGTAAGCGCATCAATTGCTTGTTTTGCTGCGATGTCATCATTGAGGCGTTTCTCTGCGCAATCAAGCATTGTTTCACGGGAAACAATTGTAGCTAACACGTGATCAGCTGCCTCTTTATCATACTGAGAACCTTCTAATTCATTACGCGCCTTCTGAGCATAGACTCGCGCAGAATCTAAATCCTCTCTAACTGAAGGCAGCTCGTTAAGGAGATTATTTGCCGTATTTACGGTTTCATCGTTGAAGCTTGTTTGGAAATAGTTATCAATCGAAACAGTTACCTCATCGCTTGCAGCAATAATTTCGCATGACTGATGCAACACACCAACACTGGTGCTGAGTTTAACCTGCTCCTGATAAAACCAGTATCCTCCTACCCCCAAAAAGGAAAGGCAGATAACTATTACTAAAGCAAGACTAAAACGACGGTATCGTTTACGACGTCTCTGTCGATTTTTAATTTCCGCTTGAGATTCCGCCCCAAGAAAAGTTGAAGTTGAATTAGCAGCATTCTTCTTTGAGGTTGATTGAGATTTCTCTTGAAGAGCATGCGAAGCGGTAGAGGCATGAGAACTATCGTTGTTTCCTTTTTGCTTATGAAGTGATGCATAAAAAGGTGAATCATTCGATTCATTTCTTCTTGAGCGCCAGAGTTTAAATCTGCTTGGTTGCTCCTCTAAATTCGCAGCTTTTTGCTCCAACACATTAAGTGATAGCTCATTTGGCTTTCCTTGAGAGAATTCCTTTACGTGAAGAAATTTTTTCTCTTTCTGACCCAAGCCTCTTCCTGGCTGCTTTTTTCCTTTATGTTTCTTCTCTCTTACCACGTAAATGCTCTCAGTTTCCCCTTAAAGAATTGCGCACTGCCTCTTACTTCTCTTTATCTAACTAATTACCGTGATTCAAAAATACGTCTTCAATAATTTCATCGCAGGTGAGATAAGAGATATTTTTACTTGGCAAAGAATTCAAGAATTTCTTACCGTAATACTTTGTTATCAGCCTTCGATCAGCAAGTACCACAATTCCTTTATCTGTTGCTGTTCGAATCAATCTTCCAACCGCCTGTTTTACCTCGATAACTGCTGAAGGCAGAGAATAATGAGCCCACGCTCGATCATCACGTTGCTGACGCTCACAGGAAAGTGGATCAGTCGGTAATCCAAAAGGAAGTTTAGGAATTACGACTCCTTTCAAGGTTGAACCGGGAGCATCGAAGCCCTCCCAAAAACTCTTAAGCGCAAAAAGACTTAAGTGTTCATCCTTAAGGAAATCATCCTTTAAACCTTTAACTGATACACCCCATTTTTGACACACAAGGCGCAAGTCATCTTCCTTGAGCGCTGGTTGAACTTTTCCGAAACACTGCTCCATTTCGCGTCTATTAGTAAAGAGAGTCAACAATGATCCCTTTTGCGCACGATGAAGCTTAATTAAGAAGGACTCTAAAGCCTCTAAATAATGCGGATCCTGCGGTTCAGGAATATCGGTAGGAACGTAAATATGCATATTAGTATCGAAATCGAAACTGGATTCAACTTTCAATACTTCAGCACGTGATTCATCAGCTTCATTAAATCCTACCGCACGATTAAATGCGTCAAATTGCCCGTCTATCGATAGGGTTGCCGATACATATACCACACTTCGTGTTTCAGGATACAAAAACTCGTTAAGTGATTTACCGATATCAAGAGGCTGAACAGTAAATACCTCATCAAGCACACCCTTTGCTCTGTTCAGACGCACCGAATACACGTTATTGTCGCTCTCATGGAAGAATATGATGTCAAGCGTTTCGTATAGCTCTCTTAGTTCCAACGCAACAAGGGCAAGCTCACGCTGAGCACTAGAGGTATCATCCATCTGTTCGGCATACGCGACAAGATCACGAGTTGCTTTAATGAGTTTTTCTAACGTGTTATACAAAGAGCGAGCACATTCTCTTACTCCTTGATATGTTTCACTCGTGCGAATTTCGCTGTTTAGCCATAAATCAAACCATTCATACCCTCGTGAACGCGATTTCTGATCAAACACAAGAAGATCTTTAGCGCTCAAACAGAATTCTTCCGCAGCGATCGAAAATGCCCCTGCAGCAGTTTCTGCTTTTGCGATCAAAGCGTCATAGAGCGCTTGTCCTTCCTCGGGAGCTTGAGCACTTCTTTTTACTCGGGTAAGTACGTTAACCGAAGCGGAATCAGCAGTTACACGCTTCACTAACGTCATAATTTCATTGCTCGAAGTAGACAACGAAAAGGCACGCCGAGCTTCTGCTTCAGCGCCATGAGCCTCGTCTACTACCCAATAGCGAATAGGAGGTAAAAGTCCTCCTTCAAATCGAGTATCCCAGAAAAGTAAGCTATGGTTAGTGACTACCACGTCGCAACGTTGGGCTTGTTCTCGTGCGCCATGAACAAAGCAAGATCGCCCAAAGAACGGACATTTCCTTCTTAAACACTCAGCGCTTGATGTGGTGATGCGTTTTCGAGGAATTGCCCGATAATCTATTTTCAACGCATCGATATCATCGTAGTTACTCTGCACAATAAAAGAGAGAAGTGCTGCCAGAGATGGTGTTTGGTTAAGGGGCTGCTTTTTGTAAATGATTGTTTTTGGACCCTGGTTTATAAGGGTTTCAACTTTCCTTAAACAGGGATAATGGTTAAAGCCTTTTAAAGGTGCATAGGTGATTCCTAAGGCACTTGACAGCAAGGGGAGTTCTTTGTGGACCAACTGATCTAACAGCGCATTTGTTTTAGTTGCAACTCCAACCGTTATTCCGTTTTCCTTTGCGGCATACACTAAGGGCACGAGATACGCCATGGATTTACCAACGCCGGTTCCAGCCTCAACAGCTAGATTACACGACTGAGAAATTGCCTTATGGACAGCTAATGCCATTTCCCGTTGTTCTTCACGCGTTTCATAATCCTCATACAACGTTCCAAGGAGGCCTTCTGGACTAAAGGCATGCGCAATTACTTCTTTATCTACAAAAGACAGTACGCGCGGCGCATTTATATTTTCCTGGTTACTATCTAAATCGTTTTCGGGATTCTGCTGGCTTTCCGCACTTAAAGGAATAGTAGAAGCATCTATTTCTTGATTCTTATCTGCATATTCGATATCTCCATTAACGACAGCTTCCCTAAATACCCCGCTAGCAGGACTATTTGCGTCGGGACGTACAGGGTTGAGATCTTTAGTTAATGTTTCTTTTCGATACTTACGAAGATTGTATGCGGATGCTTCGGTTTGTTCCCATACTTCAGGATCTGCTAAAGAACGGAAAACATACGCAGTGTTCCACTCCTCCACTTCGTTCATTTTTCCAATCGCGCAAATCAAAGACTGAGGAAGTGTTACTACCGCCGCCAACAATACGCGATACACCATACAAGTAGCAGCAACATCGTCATCGGCACGATGGGTTGATTCGGGACCCCCGAAAGCACGTACGAGATCCAATAATCGATGAGAAGTAAAGCGAGGAAGAGCAATTCGAGCTAAATCAAGAGAGTCGATCCATCTATTTTGCTTTAAGGGCTCGCCTGCAGGATTCTTAGTCACAAAAGTACGATCGAAATTTGCATTATGAGCAACTAGATCAGAATCTCCAACAAATTCGACAAGTTTCTGAAGTGCCTCGTCAGGACTAGGGGCATCTTTCACGTCCTCGTCACTGATATTAGTGAGATGAGCAACATCCTCAGGAATTTGTTTACCAGGGTTAACAAATGTAATATACCATTCCGTAATTTCACCTTTAACCATACGAGCTGCCGCTATCTGAATCAACTCATCATGATTAAAAGAAAAACCCGTTGTTTCAGTATCAATTACTACTACATCTTCATCGAGAACACCGAAATCATGAGTTTTAGCATACTCAGCTAATCCATGATAACGATCAAGGGTTCTTTGGGGAGTATTCTCTAAGATATAGGTATCTAGCGTTATTTGCTGTTGTGAGTTTTGTTTTTCCATGGCAGTAAGACTATCATTTATAAAATTCAGTACGATCTTAATATTTATATTTATAGGAGAAACTATGGCAAAGATTGGCTACTTCGCAACTTATGCGCGATTCGATACAGTCGACAAAGAAGCAGCTGCTGCGTTTTTAGGAGCCGATAATATCGTAGGTGACACCTTTACGGTTGATCACGAAATTACTCCTGATTCAAATAAAGCATGGATTGTTAATCCTTTCGGTAAAAAAATGGGCTATTTAAGTCCAAAGGTTGCTGAACAAGTTGATCTTTGTAAAGCAAAAGGTTGGAACACTGTTGCTATCTTAGCGCTCGTTGCTTTTTCTGAACAACCTGAACCTGGATTATATTGGGGTGAGGTTGTAATCATTTCCTACGATCCTGCATATGAATCTGCTTTTTCTACTTTCGTGGAAGGAATTAGAAAACAAATTAGTAAAGGGGTTAGACCTAAGGTTAAACTTGGTCCAGATTCACTGCAGAAAATTATTGACACTCAGGGCGCTTGGCTTCCTAGCGATCGTGTTGCTTTACCTAAAAAAGAAAAAGGGACCGCTTGGGTTAAAACTGAACGTTCCGGCACTGAAGCACTTGTTGAGCAAGCAAGAAAAGGTAATATAGGGTGCACTATTGCGAGTTGGATTTTCCTTTTAGCACTTGTTGCTCTTTTGGTTTTCGGTCTCCATTCTTGTGGATTATTCTAAGAATTAGCTTTATCGTTACATCACCCTCGTGTCTGCTTACTTTAGATATTCTCTTTTCAAATATTTTCTACCTGAATTTCAGGCACCTTATCCTAATGAAGGTGCCTGATTTTTATCTAACGCCTCAAATACCATATTGGTACATAACTGCTCAAAAGTTATTCCGCTTACTTTAGCTGCATCTGGCAATAACGAAGTGGAAGTCATTCCTGGTAACGTATTAGTTTCCAGAACCCAAAACTTACCCGTTTCATCCTGAATTAAATCTGTTCTTGAAACACCCTGACATCCCAAAACTTGATGCGCTTTCAGGGCAAGCTCTTGAGCCTCTTTTGTTTCCTTATCGCTTAAAGGTGCAGGACAAATATGCTGAGATCCTCCTTCAGCATATTTTGATTCATAGTCATAAAATTCATTGACGGGAATAATTTTTATTACAGGAAGCGCCTGTGGGTTATCGCTTCCTAAAACGCCTACAGTAAATTCGCTTCCACTAATAAATGTTTCTACAAAAGCTGACGAATCAACAGTGAATACCTTCTCCACCGCTTGAGTAACATCCTCTTCAGTATTACAGATATACACCCCAAGAGCACTACCTTCGGTTGCCGCTTTAACAACACAAGGAAGTCCTACCTGAGAGATTATTTCCTCGCTTGAAGTGTGAGGGGTATTTAATTTCATAGACCCAGGAGTTGGAATTTGAGTTTCACGATAGAAGAATTTTGAAGTGATTTTATTCACAGCAGTTGCGCTCGACCAAACTCCTGAACCAGTATAAGGAATTCCCACCGTTTCAAGGAAGCCTTGAATAGTGCCGTCTTCTCCCCCTTTACCGTGTAAAGCCAAAAACGCCACATCAAAAGTATTCGTAACTAAGGTTTTAAGATCCTCTTTATTTGATGGATCAAGCAGTGTTACTTGAAACCCTACTGCTTTTAATGCTTGTTCAACACTTTTACCCGAAGATAAAGAAACAGCTCTTTCGCCACTTTTTCCACCAGCTAGTAAAGCAACTTTGATCGAATCAGGCTTACGTTGAGAGGACATAATTCTCGCTTTCAAACGTGATAAATAATTTAACCAACACCAGTAGCTTTTTTCAGAACTAACATTCAATATTATTTTGATATTAGACACTGAGCTATCTTGCGCTCTTCGTGAGTATAGCAAAGGACATATAGAGACTTACTATTTCCTTTTAATCTGTATCGTTTTCCTTGCGTATAATGTCGATATGAATAAATCAATCTATACATACAACATTTCAGAACTACCTGAACTTCTTAATAATTTTAATCAACCGAGCTTTCGAGCAAAACAGCTTGCTACTTGGCTTTACCGAGATTTTGCACAGTCCTATGACGAGATGACTAATCTTCCGGCATCTTTGCGTAAAGAACTTTCTTCGCAATGTCCACTTAACCCTCCGGTAATTCTCGACAAACAAATCTCTCGTGACGGCACGAGAAAATATGTGTTTGTTTTCGACGACAATACTCAAGTTGAAGCGGTTGGAATACCTTCATTTTCTAAGAAGAATTCAAAAAATGAACCCAAACATCTAACGGTTTGTTTTTCAACACAAGCAGGATGCGCTATGCAATGTGCTTTCTGCGCCACAGGGGAAGAGGGTCTCACTCGGAATTTATCTTCTGGAGAAATGGTTGCGCAGATTCTTGCTGTTCAGAATGATTTCGGGTATCGAGTGACCAATGTTGTCTCTATGGGACAAGGTGAACCATTTCATAATTACGATTCAGTTATCGATGCCTTACGTTATCTAAATAGCAAAGATGGTCTCCAAATTGGCGCTCGTCACATAACTCTTTCTACCTGTGGAATTCTTCCCGGAATAAGAAAACTTAGCACAGAACCAGAGCAGTTTACTTTAGCGATATCTCTGCATTCTGCTATTCAATCTACACGTGATTATTTAATGCCTCGCTGTAGCCAGATGCCCTTAACACATCTTAAAGATGAATTGGTTACCTACACTCAAAAAACTGGTCGTCGCGTAAGTCTTGAATACCTTATGATTGATTCAATCAACGATACTCCCCAACATCTTGAAGCTTTAGTTTCTTTTTGCGATAACCTTCTCTGTCATATCAACCTTATCCCTCTTAATCATATCGAGGGAAGTAAATTTGTCCCGAGCGATAAGATGACACTTGACTCTTGGGTCTCAACTCTTCAATCTCATGGAAAAGAATGCACTATTAGAAATTCACGAGGATCTGATATTGACGGAGCCTGTGGACAATTAAAGAACAAATTAAAACTTTAAGCTACTTACTTGTATGCGGCTTCTGGCTAAGTAGTAACTTACTTTATCTTAATTACTCGTAATGATTAAAAAATCGGGGCCACAGAATCCTCTGTGAGCCCCGATCTTGTTCTTTAAGGTATAAAAGTTCGAATTATTAAGCTTCTACCTTTTCAGCGTCTTTAGATTCAGAATTTTCTGCAATTAAGCTTAAAATTCTCTCTAATTCAGCTTCGTCTTTAAATTGAATCTCAATTTTATTTTTCCCTTGTACCGTCTTTACACGTACGGGTACTGATAAGAATCGAGTCAAGCCTCTTGCGGCTTTTTTGAAACTTGCTGGAGCTGGAACTCGTTTATTTTTACCAGTTTCTTTTGCTTGAGCTCTTCCAGATAAAAGTCGTGCAATCGCTTCGGTTTCGCGCACACTTAATTTTTCATCCATTAATTTCTGCGTTAAGGTTTTACGACCCTCAGCGTCAGGGATTGATAATATTGCACGAGCATGGCCTGCTGTAATCTTCTCTTCAAACAATAGCTGCTGCGCTTCCTCAGGAAGATCAAGTAGTCTTAAAGCATTAGCAATTGTTGAGCGACCCTTAGATACTGTTTGAGCGACTTCGGACTGAGTCATCCCACGACGCTCCATTAATCGCTTATAACCATAAGCTTCTTCAATAGGATTAAGATCAGTACGCTGAATATTTTCAATTAACGCAAGTTCTAAGGCCTTATCGTTATCTGCTGCCCAAAAACGAACTGGAATTTCCTTCATATTAAGGCTCTTACAGGCTTGCCAACGTCGTTCTCCTGCAATTATTTGATAATTTTCTCCAACTTTTCGTACTAAAATCGGCTGCAACAATCCCTCTTTTTTAATTGAATTAGCAAGTTCTTCAATTTCTTCAGGTTTAAAGTTCGTGCGCGGTTGATCAGGGTTTGGTTGAACCTTATCAAGTGCAACCACTCCCGTAGATCCTTTTTCTTCCTTAGGCTTTATCGTGTGAAGAACTTTATCCACCACTGGAGAAGCTGCTACTGTTGTTTTTTGTGGTTGGTTCTTGGTATTAGGTGAATTTACTCCAGCTCCATTTTGAACATCCGATACTACTCCAGTGTGATTTGTGTACCCAGCTGAATTAATTCGATTAGAGATTTCTCTCGTACTTTTATGTTGGAAAATACTTCTAGGTCTATTTTGAGAAATAGGTTCTCTTACAGAATTTTTTGGACGAGCATCCCTCGAAACTACTTTTGCGTTCTCAATGGCATCTTCTGAAATATAAATATCAGAAGATGTTTTAGGCGCAGCATCAGAAGGAGTTCCAGCTTTATTTAAACTATCCTGATTTTCTTGCTTAGTAGAAATATCTGCTGATTTAGTTTCAGAAGAAATATCTTTCTTCTGTTCTTTCTTTTCTGACGTGGCTGATTGTGAATGATTTAGTGAGCTATCGTCAAATAGCGCATTTAGACCTCTTCCAAGACCACTTTTTTGTTTAGCCACGGGCAATCACCTCTCGGGCAAGTTCGTTGTAAGCTTCTGTACCTTTATTATCTGGAGCATATTCAATAATAGGTTGTCCATAGCTTGGAGCTTCAGACAACTTTACCGTGCGGGGAATCATTGTTTCAAATACTGTTTTACCAAAGAAAGATCGCACTTCATTTACTACTTGATTAGATAAATTGGTGCGCGAATCATACATAGTCATCACAATGCCAAAAATATCCAAGCTAGGATTTAGCATCTTTTTGACACGATTCATCGAATCAAGAAGTTTTGTCACACCTTCCAAGGCATAGAACTCGCATTGAATAGGAACAAGTAGTTTATCCGCTGCAACTAAAGCGTTTATCGTCAACAATCCAAGGGAAGGAGGACAATCAATGAGAATATAATCGTAGCGACCTCGTAGGCTTCCTAAAGCACTTTTTAAGCGATTTTCTCGAGCCATTTCATTAACAAGCTCTACTTCCGCACCAGCAAGATTAATAGTTGATGGTAAAACATCTACTCCTTTACCAACACACGCTAAGATAACTTCTTCTACTGGTGTTTCTCCTAGAAGTGCATCATAAACACAGCCATCAAGCTCACGTTTATCTATTCCGTAACCACTCGTTGCATTACCTTGCGGATCTAAATCAACAAGAAGTACTTCTTTATTCATAGCACCTAATGCGGCAGCAAGATTTACCGCAGTGGTTGACTTTCCTACGCCACCTTTTTGATTAATAATTGCCAATATTTTAGTCTGACCAATACTGTGGGTAACTGGTGGCTTTTGAGTGAAAGGAACATATTGAGCTGTTACGACATCGTCTTCAGAAACTTCTTCACTTTTAGTCGTTTCTTCAGCATTTTCTGCTATCTGATTTTCGTTGCTAGATTCCGAATTATCGGCTTCTGTAGTGTCTACTTCTCGTTCGATAACTTCTGCATGCTCATTAATCTCATCAAAAGTTGTTTGCTTTTCTTCTTTTGACAATACCTGAGATTTTGATTCGTTAACGGGAGCCACTGGGTTATTTTTAAATTTCTTTCGACTACCGAATAATCCCACGAATATTCCTTTCCTCGATATCGAACTGATTATATCTAATATATGTTTCACGTGAAACAGTAAGGTAAAAGAGAAAAGTCAATTACTGAATCAAGTAGCAAACGATACTTTATTTAACGCATGAGTAGTTACTCACAAGAAATAATCGGAAAGTTAGTTTTATAAAAAAGAGATGTTTCACGTGAAACATCTCTTTCAATTTAGCTAGGAAGTTTAATAATAAATTTCACTTGAAAAATACTATCATCTCTTCGCTCTTAGTTAAATAGAAAAGACCAAGGAATTAGCTTGAAACTATCTTTTTACTAGAAAGGCTTTTTCTGAGCCATGCCAACTCTTCTTGGTAAAGAAATACTTGGTTTAGAAGTTTTCTCAAATACCACAATACTGCGATGAGTAACTCCATCACTGAGAGTGAAATTTTGTACCTCTATAAATTTCATACCAAATTTATTACAAACAGTTTTTGCATGCATTAACTCATCATCTATATCTTGAGATTTATAGCAAATCAAATGTCCATTCATTTTGAGAAGAGGCGATGCAAGTTCAAGTAAAGATGAAAGCGAAGATAAAGCACGTGCTGTAATCACACTAAAATTTTCAGGTTGATCTTTTGCGAGATCTTCAATTCTTCCCTGGAAGGTAGAAACTATTCCTTCAAGAGAAAGTTTAGTGATCATTCGATTTAAGGCAGTAATCTTTTTACCAACCGAATCTGCAAGGAGCGTCTTTCTTTCAGTTGTAATAGCAATAGGAATACCAGGAAATCCTGCCCCTGTTCCCATATCTAAATAATCACCCTGTGGTGCCTTTTCAATAAAGGGAACTCCAACCAAGGAGTCTTCAACATGCAAGATTTTCGCAGTTTCCCAATCAGTGATTCTTGTTAAATTTGTTGTTTTATTTTCTTCTATTACGTAGCGTAAATGCAAATCGAGCAGCTCACGCTGCTCGATTGAAAGAGTTGAATTAATCTTATCCATTCTGAAGCCTTAGCTTGTTTCACGTGAAACATTATCGGGGAATAACAACGACACGACGGGCGCGTCCTTCACCCTCAGAAACAGTTTCAACACGGTCATCATCTCGAAGAGCAATATGAACAAGTCGACGTTCATATGGAGTCATAGGACGAAGTTTTATGCTGCGATCCTGATTAAAAGCCCTATCGGCAGCTTTACGAGCGATATCTTCAAGCTTCTGACGTTGACGTCCTTTGTACCCCTCAACATCAATAACGATAGGATAACGATAACCAACAGTACGTGAAGTAATAGAGGAAATTAAGAATTGCAACGCATCAAGGGTCTTACCATGACGACCAATTAAGACTGCAAGATCATCTCCAGTGATATCAAGAATTAATTCTCCTTCATCACCTTCATATTCATCAATAGTAACTTCTCCGACATTGAAGTACTTCAAGATATCCTGAATTGCCGCAATCGCAGTATCAGCAATATGATCTACTTCTTCATCAGTATAGGTATGAACCTCAGATTCTTCTGAATCAAGATCATCATCGTAATCCTCTTCAATAAGATTCTCTTCAAATGTTTCTTCAGTCATAAAAACCCCTTACATTCAAATCTCCCCTTCACAAAGGAAGGGGAGGAGACGGTAAAAAATATTTAGAAATGTTTTATTTGCTTTTCTTAGTAGGACGCTTCTTTTTTGTTTTGCGAACAACATCAACCTCAACAGGTTTTGGGGTGGTGTCTTCAGCTACTACAAGTTCATCCTGACGCTTAAATACTCGCGTTGAAATGACCTGCTGAAGAACGCCGAAAACTGAAGAAGTAGCCCAGAATAGCAATACACCAGTAGGAGATGTCCAACCAAGCCACAACATAAAGAGGGACATAATACCCATCATGATAAGCATTTGATTCTTCTGGGGATTATTTGTTCCTCGTTGTTGAAGTACCGAAGGAAGGAAGGTGCAAAAGGCGAACAGTAAAAGAAGAATGCCATAAGGGAGAAACTGCATGAACCCTTGACTAAATACTGCACTCGGCGAATCAATAAGAGTAGGAAGAATGCTATAGAAGGAATAAATCATACCCTCTGTTCTTCCGCCCATTTCCTGTAAAACTTGAAAAAGTGCAACAAAGATAGGCATCTGAATCAATAAAGGAAGGCAGCCTGTAATGGGGTTAAATCCAATCTCTGCATAGACCTTCTGAAGTTCCTCAGCCTGTCGCTGTTGGTCATTTGCATACTTTTCTTGTATCTCCCGCATGCGTGGCTGAAATTGTTGCATCTTGTACGATGACTTAATCTGCTTTTGCATGAAAGGGAACATGATCAAGCGAAGAATCAAAGTAACGATGATAATCGCAAGACCCCAGTCACTTACAAAGTTATAGAAAAACTGAATACAAAAGAAGATGGCGTCTTTAAATGCCTCCCACATTTATACTGAAATCCTCTCACTCGATTTATTTATAATTTTTCATCCGGAAGTGAAATTCTTCCGGAACTGGATCATATCCTCTGCCACCGCCAGGCCTGCACCTAAGAATCCTTCTGATCGTAAGGTACAAACCCTTAAGAAAGCCAAATCTTTTTACTGCTGTTAACCCATATTGCGAACAAGTAGGGATAAACCGACAGGTTGCAGGTAATAAAGGAGAAATTCCTAATCGATAAAACTTAATCAATAGAATTAGAAGCTGCTGGGGGATAGCCTTTATAAAAACGATTAATTTCTTCATAGCTATCATGCCTTAACTTCGTATGAATCTATAACCTTTCTACATGCTGAAAGCAGTTTAGTATATTCAGCCTTTGTCGTCTTGCGGTTCGCAATAAAAAGAATAGTTAAATTTTGCCAAGGACCACCAAGATCATGACATACTGCTCTCATCCTTCGTTTAGCGGTATTCCGCCAAACAGCATTTCCGTTTTTCTTACCTGCAATAAAAGCAACACGGCCACTAGGGCCGTGTTGGGTATCCCCTTGATAGACGATCATTGTCATATAAGGAGTTGCATGTCGTTTTCCGTGCGAGAACAGGTAGGAGATCTCAGTGCTAGATTTGATAGTTCCTAACACGGTATCTCACAAGAAAAACTAAACGGCAAGACGTTTACGGCCCTTAGCACGACGAGCAGAAAGAACAGCACGACCACTCTTAGTAGCCATGCGTGCACGGAAGCCATGGGTCTTGGCGCGCTTATGGGTGTTTGGTTGATAGGTGCGCTTCATGTACGTTTTCCTTTCAGATTTACAGTAACTTTGAAATTGTACGATATGGAAATAATCAGTCAAGAATAGAATTCCGAAAAGCGGTAAATATATCTATGTCACCACACAACATCCACGTAATACGCTACAAACGACGCTCTGGATTTTTTCATAAAACTATAAAGCTACTGTCTCGTCAGCTTAAATTGTCTCACCGGCTTAAATCACCTCATTTTCTTTGGGTGCCTTGCTATCATAAAGAAATCTGCATGCCTTTATATTTGAACCCTTAAGTAAGTTTAGAAATCCTAAATTTTTATCTGAAACCACATTCATTCCCATTCTGGGAAAGAACAAATAAATTTGCCTTAGTTTTACTCGTTAATAAACATCAGTTACTTATCTTTTTCCCTATCTTGGTTTAGTTTTCCACATTTTTAAGGTATATCAATGTGGATAATGTGGATAACTTACCTGGTGTTTTTGTAAAACTAAATAACAAATCAACATTCCAATTTTGTTCAGGAAATTCACTTAAGAAGGAATCTATAAAAAACTATTACTCAAATCATTTAAAAAGTGGAAATATGCAATTTACCTGGTGTTTTACTTAAATGCACAGAGTGGATATAAATGCAATACTTGAATTTATAAAACAAGGGTTTCACGTGAATCACTATCGCTGAAGTGATATTTCTCCGCCCGATTTAACATCAGTTAACAAAAGAAAGGGAAAGGTTTTCCATATTCCTATTTCACTTTTTCAATCTTTTTCACTTACATTTTCAACGTTTTCCACATTTTCTTGAAAGAATGTTGAAAACTCCGAAAACATATAGGAAAACTGAGTGAATAATTGAAAAAAACTGACTCGCTGACTAAAATATGAACGAAAAGATGCTCGGTTTGTTCATTTCGAGATATGAATAACTGAGCTATTTTCATCTTTCCTGGAAAACGAACCGAAAAAGTAGCATGGCACCAGAAAACACTCCACATACTCATTCAGACCTTCAGGCAGAAGATCCAGAGATCTTAATTAATAATGCACAAGTGGAGGAATCTTCACCCCAACTGCCACCTTATGCCTATACCGTTAATGGGGGAGTGCCGCCATTCCAAAATCAAAGTCCATACTATTCCCCACAAGCTTATATGAACCCTTCAATTCAACAAGCTTATTATCCCCCGCAAAGCATCCCGCAAAACCCTGGATATCCTGCATATTACATAGGGAATCCAGGTGTTGAAATGAATACTATGCCTACAGGAACTAACGGAATAAATACACCTAATACAACTGAGGTAAATCACCTCAACAATCAAACCCCGGGAAACAACACACCCTTTACAGGTAAAGCGAATCAATCAACTACTGCAGCATCAGCAGCACAGTTTACTCAGGCGCCTCATACGGCCCCCATATCTCATGCCGCCTATTTACCTAATATTGCCCTAGACAATCAAACTCAAAACGAAGCGTTTGATTACTCTTACATTGCAACTCCAGCCCGTATAGCAATCTATGACGACTTAAAATCCGCTCCACGTGTAATCGAGATACAAGGTACTGCTACCCACGAATATATCGAGCGCATTGCTTCACTTACCTATAAGAACGCAAAAGAAGAAGGAGGGATTATTCCCTATACGGTCATCCGTGAAGTATCAGAAAATTTCATCCACGCACAATTTCAAGAAATTGTCGTATCGATCATGGATAAAGGAAATACTATACGCTTCGCTGATCAGGGCCCAGGTATCGCTCATAAAGACTTAGTACAAGAACCAGGTTTCTCATCGGCTACTGAACCCATGAAAAGGTATATTCGTGGAGTTGGATCCGGCTTACCAATTGTTAAGGACTATCTCGAAACAACCCATGGATATATAGAAATCGAAGATAACATTAATAAAGGATCAGTTGTAACTATAAGTTTAGTAGCATCTCGAAGTATTCACGACGAGCAACCGCAGCTTGATATACCTGAATTAACCGAAAACGAACAACGTATACTTCAGGCTCTTCTTCCTGATAAAGCCCTAGGAATTACCGAAATAAATAAAGTTACCGGTATTGCAGTAGCAAGTATCCATACCGCTTTATCTAAAATGGAAGAACAAAAGCTTGTAGAAAAGAACAATAAGAAAAGAAAACTGACTGTTTTTGGAGAACGAGTAGCACTTTCTCTCTAAAGACCAAAGAACTCTATATAATTATTTCTTAAAGCACAATAATGCTAATTACAATGAGAGAACCCAAGGTATAACTAAACAATGGATTTAACAGAGCTCTGGACAAACCTTATACGTCAAATTAAGTCGTATCCCAATGTGAATGCATCACAAATCGATGCATTCTTCTCTCGTGTGCAACTTCAAGCAGCGAGCCAGGGTTTTGTAATGTTTACCTCGGATAATAGTTTTATTAAAGACTGGATAGAAAAGCACTACATTAAAGATATCCAACAAGCCTTACATGATATGTATGGAATGGATTTTATTGTTCAAATTGAAGTAGATCCAACCTCTACTCCAATTGCGCCACTTCCCGAAAGTGCCCCAACGGTAAGCCAGGAAGTTCCAGTGCACCATCAACCAGCACCAAAACAACCAACGCCAACCCCTACACCAAGTGTCCAAAGGGAGGCACCCTTTATTAATCAAAGCGGATACAATACCCCAGAAAAAGAAGTACCAAATCCCCTTCACGTACCAACGCGAGAGGACTCATCTTTTTACAGGGACAATAACCTCACCACCTACTCTTCCCCTAAAAACGAAGAATTGGATATCCGTCATAACTCATCAGATAAAACTGAACAAAGGGGAGTAGAAGGCCTCAATAGTCTCACCTTCGAGACTTTTGTTATGGGTGATTCTAATCGGATGGCTTATTCAATGGCTGTTGAAGTTGCTGAAAAACCAGGCTCTTCAGCACTTAATCCTTTATTTATTTACGGACGAAGTGGTGTGGGTAAAACCCATTTACTTTGCGCAATCAAAAACTACATCAATGAACAATACGAAGACTTTAAAGTGATTTATATTGACTCGATGGAGTTAGTGAATCGCTATTCAGATGCTGCAATAGAGAAAAATGTCGATAAGCAAAGTTTTAAGAATTTTGAAAATTTCTTCCAGCAAGCTGATGTATTACTTATCGACGATATCCAGGGATTACAAGGAAAGCCAGGGACTCTTGATACCTTATTTCGTATTTTCAACAAGATGATCCCTAAAGGAAAACAGTTTGTTTTCTCTGCTGACCGTGCCCCAAAAAATATTGACTTAGATGAACGATATGTTTCTCGTTTTAACTCTGGCGCAACGATTGATATCCAACCACCAGACGACGAAACCAAACGAAACATTATTAAAAGTTTCATTGCGGAATACAAAAATGAAGAAGAACTACCATTCACTATTTCAGATAGCATCCTCGACTATATCGTAGACAATTCAAGCTCAAACATCCGAGAATTAAAGAGCGCAATTACTAATGTTATCTTTGCGCTCAAAATGGACAAAGAGCATGAACTATCAGAAAGTCGTGTCAAGGAACTTCTAGGAAATCATTTTATTGGTGGCGGAAAAAAGCGTATTACCATTGAGATGATTCAGGGCGCCGTAGAAGACTTCTATGGTGTTGCGCATAAGGATTTAATAGGGAAAAAGAAAGAACGCCGAATAGTACATCCAAGACAGGTTGCAATATTCCTTTGTCGCGAGCTTTCTGAAACCACCCTTAAAAATATTGGTAATGCATTTAACCGTGACCACACAACAGTTATGCATTCATGCGATCTAATTTCCAACCAACTTCAGGAAGACCGAAATCTTCGCGAAGAACTCGAGGCTATTCGGGAAAAGATCCGTATCCAACAGTACTAAATGCAGGAATTTATACCAAACAAACACTACTAGTAATCTTTGTTTTAACCCTTATAAGGACGTGCATAAATACCGTAAAGTACTGGGGATAACTAGTAAATAATGTTAATAAGGTTTTCCCCACCTTTTCCATGGGGAAAACAAGAGGGATAATCCACATGATTTATACCCCATCTTTTATTAATACTGACCAGGTAAAAAAGAAGTTATCAACAAATCAACGCTGATTATTACTTCTATGATTAGTATTTAATTAAGAAGAGTAAGAAGAAAAAATAAAGGGGAAATCCAAAAGAGTAAATCCTGAATTGATGGAAGGTTAAAACATCAAGAACGGGTATCATAAATTAACGCAACAGTTCTAAAGAGGTATCAGAGGAGCTTTAATGAAATTCAGTATCAATCAATCAGAACTTCAAAATGCCCTATCGGTATGCGTAAAAGGTTCTTCTACTCGCTCAACGCTTTCTATCCTTGCTGGAGTTTATCTCAAAGCAGAAGAAGGAAGCTTGACGCTACAAACAACCAACTTAGAACTATCTATAAAAGTAACCTGCCCCGCCTTAGTGGAAGAGCAAGGTGAATCAGTTGTACCTGCAAAGCTCTTTTTGGATATCGTGAAAAACTTGCCAGATATGGCTGTAAGAATAGAATCGGACGATGCAACAGCTTCGGTCTTCTGTGATACAACCACTTTTTCACTTAAAGCGCTCAATCCTCTTGATTTTCCTGCATTTCCAGAGGTAGAAGCTGAACAGGAAACACAATTTCCTTTCTCGGCATTTTCAACCATGGTAAAGAGGACCGCAAAAGTAGTTTCTCATGATGAAACTCGTGCGGTGCTAACCGGTGTGTTGGTTTCCTGCGTGGGAAATGAACTCAAAATGGTTGCAACTGACTCGTATCGTTTAGCGGTGAGTGAAACTCAACTTACTCAACCATGTCCAGAAGAATTTGAAGCAGTAATTGCAGGTTCATTTTTGAATGATATTGCCTCATTACCGCAGTCAGATCAGCCTATTACTTTAGCTTTAAGCGAGAATCAAATAATTGTTTCCTATCAAGACACGACTTTTATTAATCGTCGAATTGAAGGTGCTTTCCCTAATTACAAACAATTAATTGCAGATGGATTCTCTACCCGAGTTACCTTATCTACTAATGCGCTTACCGATGCGGTTCGTCGAGTCTCTCTTTTAAGTAACAAAGTTTCCCCTGTGCAGATAAAAGTTGATGCCGAATCTGGTGTTATGACTTTAGTTACTAATTCTCAAGATATTGGTAATGCACAGGAGAATTTAATTTGCGAAATTGAGGGAGAATCAGTAGATATAGCCTTTAATTACTCTTTCTTGTTGGATGGCTTGAATTCTATAACTACTGATGCGGTTCATTTGGATCTTTTTGGCTCTATGAAACCAGGAATTCTTCGCGCTACAGAAGGAGAAAATTTCCTTTACTTGATTATGCCTGTGCGTGTATAGGGCAAGACTAAGTGTTGGATGATCTTTTATGGGGCTTATCTTAAGCGCGATAGATTGCAATAATTTTCGTTCGTATCATCAGTTAAAGCTTGATGAAATTGGAATGCTTACGTTAATTATCGGTCCTAATGCTACAGGCAAAACAAATCTCTTAGAAGGAATTCAGTACACTACAGCAGCTGCTTCATTCCGTCATCCAACTCTTTTACATCTGATTCGTAGTGGAGAGAAAAATAGCTGGTTCAAAAGTGTGTTTGAAGGAGACGGCCGTCATTTGGAGGTCGAGCTTCGCTGTAGCTTAGACCGTAAAGATTTTTATCTTAATGGGAAAAAGAAGCAGGCACATAAAATTCGTGGTATTTTGCCCTCAGTTTTATTTTGTCCTGATGATTTAAATCTTATTAAAGGCTCGCAAAGTGTTAAACGTACACAGCTTGATCTACTTGGATCGCAGATTTCATCTGGTTATAACGCGGTTCGGAAAGACTACGAAAAAATATTACGTCAAAAGAATAGCTGCCTTAAGCAGGAGATGCCGCACGAATACCTTTCAAGTATTAACGAGGTGTTAGCATCAATTGGCGCACAGCTTTACCACTTACGTTCCCAGTTAGTAACATCGTTAATTCCTTATATCCAAGATTACTATCATGAATTATCACTTGGTCGTGAGGAGGTTTCGATAAGGTATATACCTTCCTGGGAACGAGCGGAAGCTAATCCGGAAGAGTACCAAGAAAACGCCTGGGTAGATCGTCATACTGCTCAAGAATTACTTTTACAGAAAATGGAAAACGATTATCCGAAAGAGCATGAGCGTCACATGTCGCTCTATGGTCCGCAAATAGATAGGATAGAGTTTTATTTAGATAAAAGAAACGCCTCATCTTTCGCTTCCCAAGGACAGCAACGTTCACTGGTTTTGAGTTATAAAATGGCTGAAGTAGCTTTAATTAAGGAGAAATTAGGACAAAATCCCCTTCTCCTTCTCGATGATGTTATGAGTGAACTCGACAATGATCGCAGATCGGCACTTTTTTCGCTTTTATCGGAGGGAATTCAGACCTTTATTACAGCTACAAATTCTGAAATGTTTGACGAGAGCTTAAAAAAACAGGCGCGGATTGTGGAACTTGGATTTGATGGAGTGGTTTCTTATGGTTGATCATCCTGAATGGGCTTCTTCTCGTGATCCACGTCATTTAGCTGATATTTACAACGAACGAACTAATTCATTAAAACCAGTTTCGAATTCTTTCAATGCGTTTTATCATTCCTTGCCTGAAAAGGTTAGAGAGAAAGTTTTAGTAAACCGAAGAATACAAAAAATTCATCAGCAATTTTCTCAAGTTGTTGATCCTTATATTTTGGATCACACGAATTCAGTTTATCTGCTTCGTCATAAGGATCCTTTAGAACAATCTGATAAGAACGGCAAAGAAAAAAATACCTATTCAGATCAAAACTCAACTGATTCATTAAGTTCGACAACCGTTTCGAATAGCGGAATATATAACGCTGATAAGAAAGTGCTCGGCAATCCCAATAAGTCACTTTCCAATAAGTCGTCTTATGAAGTTCAAGAGGTATTTGATCTTGTAGTGTATGTTGACAATTCTTTGGTAGCGGCGGAATTAAATGCTCGGAGAGAGTTGATTCGTCTAAAATATCGCGAACAATTTAAAGTGGTAATCGATATATTTGAAATACGTATTTCTCGCGGTGCCTATAAAAATAAATATCCTTTTAGGGAACTGAGAGATCGTAATGAGGAATACAGGCCAGCTCACACACTCACCCAAGAAGAATTAAATGAAATAGATGAACTTTTAAAAGGTATTCCTGAGGGAAAATTGCGAGCGTCGTTTAAAAAAGCAATTAAGGCCCAAAAACAAAATAGTGATAAAAAATAATAAAAAACATCACGGGAATGTGTTTTCTCCCGTCAGAAACGCTTAGAAACGCTGTAAACGCTAGAAATTTATAAAGTACTTTAGTTATCTGTTATAATAGACGTTTGAAAAACTGCCCTCTTATGCGCTTTTCTTCGAGAAGCGCTTTGAAATTTATGGAAGAGGAGGAATTTGTGGTAACAGAAAGTGGCCATTATAGTGGTCAGGATATCCAAGTCTTGGAAGGCTTGGAAGCTGTTCGTAAACGTCCTGGTATGTATATTGGTTCAACAGGTCCAAGAGGTTTACATCATCTTGTTTACGAGGTTGTAGATAATTCAGTTGATGAAGCGTTAGCTGGATTCTGTGACACTATTAATGTAACTATTCATGAGGACAATTCAATTACCGTTGTTGATAATGGCCGCGGTATTCCTATCGATAAACACCCTAAAGAGAAAATCCCTACTGTTGAGGTCGTTCTAACGATTCTCCATGCAGGTGGTAAATTTGGTGGCGAAGGCTATAAGGTTTCCGGTGGTCTTCATGGTGTTGGTGTTTCAGTAGTAAACGCGCTGTCTACTCGTGTAGTGGTTCAGGTTCGTCGTGATGGGAAAGAATATGAAATTTCTTTTGATCACGGTAAAACTAAAGAAAAGCTGCATGAAATAGGGAAAGCGAAACACACCGGAACTACGGTAACGTTCTGGCCTGATCCGGAAATATTCCGCGAGACAACAGTATTTGATTACCCTACCCTTCAAGCACGTTTTCGCGAAATGGCGTTCTTGAACAAAGGTTTAAAGATTACCCTTACTGACGAGCGTGATCTTGATAATGAGGGCAAGCCTCGTTATGAGGTATTTCATGCTCTAGGCGGATTGCAGGATTTTGTAAAATTCCTCAACCAAGGGAAAGAAACCCTCAATAAACCTATTTATTTTGAAGCGGAAAACGAAAACGGCATGGTTGAAGTAGCTATGCAGTGGACCACGTCTTACTCTTCAAATTCAGTGATGTCTTTTGCAAATAACATTCATACCATTGATGGCGGTACACACCTTGATGGATTCAAGCAAGGGGTAACACGTACGATCAATGATTACGCGCGCAGTAAAGGTATCCTAAAAGAAAAAGATAATAACCTTTCAGGTGATGACACTCGTGAGGGTCTAGCCGCAATTGTATCAGTGAAACTTCGTGAGCCTCAGTTTGAGGGTCAGACTAAAGGTAAGTTAGGAAATACTGAGATTCGAGGTCTTGTTCAGACGGCGGTCATGAAAGGGCTTGCAGAATATCTGGAAGAAAATCCTACCCCAGCAAAGCGTATTATCAATAAAGCATCCCAAGCAATGAAAGCTCGAGAGGCTGCTCGTAAAGCGCGTGATATGACGCGTCGTAAAGGTGTTCTCGATTCCTTTAGTCTTCCTGGCAAATTAGCTGACTGTTCTTCGAAAAATCCTGCTGAATCTGAAATTTTTATTGTAGAGGGTGACTCTGCAGGTGGTTCAGCAAAGCAGGCGCGTGACCGTAAGTATCAAGCGATTATGCCTTTACGAGGAAAGATTCTTAATGTTGAACGTGCGGGGCTTCATCGCTCTTTATCCTCGGACACTATTTCAAGTTTGATTACCGCAATCGGTACTAATATCGGCGAAGATTTTAACGCAGATGCAGCCCGTTATCATCGCATTATTATCATGACAGACGCTGATGTTGACGGCGCTCATATTCGTTGCTTGCTTTTGACCTTCTTCTATCGATATATGCCTGAGCTTATTACGCGTGGTTATATTTATATTGCTCAGCCTCCTTTGTATGGCTTAAAGAAAAAGGGTGGCAAGAAACTGGAATATATCTTTAACGACCAAGCGCTTCAGGATCGCTTAGCAGAAATACCTGATCGCGATAGTATTTCTCTTCAGCGTTACAAGGGTCTTGGAGAAATGGATCCTGAACAGCTTTGGGAAACCACCATGGAACCCTCAAAGCGCACAATGCTTCAGGTAAGTATTGAAGATGCGGCTGAGGCGGAGCGTGTAGTGAGTGAATTGATGGGGGATCAGGTTGAACCTCGTAAAGACTTTATTCAAAAGCACGCACATGATGTTCGTTTCCTAGACTTCTAGAAAGGATTTATTTCGTGGCTGAAAAGAAAGATGAAGGAATGGATCTTACGGGATCTACCATCCTTCCTGCTGAACTCAGTAAGGAAATGAGAACTTCCTTTCTTGAGTATTCGATGAGTGTTATTGTTTCTCGTGCGCTTCCTGATGTACGAGATGGCTTAAAACCAGTTCATCGTCGTATTCTTTACGCGATGAATGAAAGTGGTATTACCCCTAAGCGTCCCCATGCGAAGTCTGCTCGTACTGTTGGTGACGTAATTGGTAAGTATCACCCTCATGGTGATAGAGCGGTTTACAACACTATGGTTCGTTTAGCGCAGCCATTCTCTATGCGCGTGACGTTGGTAGATGGTCACGGTAACTTTGGTTCTATCGACGGTGACTCGGCAGCTGCTATGCGTTACACTGAAGCTCGTCTCGATAAACCTGCTATGGAGCTTTTGCGAGATCTCGACAAAGAGACGGTTGATTTCCAGCCTAACTATGATGAGAGTTTGCAGGAGCCTGTAGTTTTACCTGCTCGCTTCCCTAACCTTCTCGTAAATGGTTCTTCGGGTATTGCAGTAGGTATAGCAACCAATATCCCTCCTCATAACCTTGGTGAGGCAATTGATGCTACTTGTGTCATGTTAGATAACCCTGACTGCACAGTTGATGATCTTTTGAAGGTAATGCCCGGTCCAGATTTTCCCACTGGTGGCATTATCATGGGTCGCAAGGGGATTCGCGAGGCTTATGAAACAGGTCGTGGTAGTTTAACGATTCGTTCAACCTGCCGCATTGAAGAAGGGAAGAATGGAAAGAAATCTATCGTAGTTTCCGAAATTCCCTATCAGGTAAATCGTACCAAGCTTCTCGAAAAAATAGCTGACTTAATCAGGGATAAAAAACTTCCTGAAATTTCCAATGTTCATGACGGCGCCGATCGCCATGGTATCGATATCATTATCGACCTGAAACAAAATGCGATTCCACAGGTAGTACTCAATAAGCTCTATAAGCATACTCAGCTCCAAGTGGGCTTTGGATGCAATATGGTTGCTTTGGTAAATGGCGTTCCTCGCACTCTTTCTCTGAAGGAAATGCTTCATTACTACATTCTCCATCAAGAGGAAGTAGTAGAGCGCCGTACTCGTTATGATCTCGCTAAGGCTGAAGCACGCGCTCATATTTTAGAGGGCTTTGTTATCGCACTTGATAATATTGATGAAGTTATCCGTATTATCCGCGCTTCAAAAACTGACGCTGAAGCTAAAGCTTCCTTAATGGAATCGTTCTCGCTTTCTGAAAAGCAAAGTGAAGCAATTCTTGAAATGAAATTGCGCCGTTTAACTGGATTAGAACGCGAAAAGATTGAACAGGAATTAGCTGAACTTCGTGAAAAGATCGAGTACTTCAAACGCGTGCTTTCTGATAAAGAATTGCTTAAGCAAATTATTAAAGATGAATTGCTTGAAATTAAAGAAAAATACAATTCAAAGCGTTTAACAAAAATTACCGATGAGGTAAAAGAGCTGGATGTGGAAGATCTTATTGCAGAAGAGGAAGTTGCAGTAACGGTTACCAAAGCTGGTTACGTTAAGCGTCTTCCCGTAGCTACTTATCGCCAGCAGAAGCGTGGCGGAAAAGGTATGCAGGGTGTGAACTTGAAAGAAAGTGACTTTGTTGAGCACCTCTTTATTTCCTCTACCCATGCCTATATGTTGTTCTTCTCTTCGTTTGGTAAGGTGTATCGTCTTAAAGCGTACGAAATCCCTGAAGCATCACGTCATGCGCGAGGCACCGCGATTGTAAACTTACTGCCTTTGGAAAAGGGAGAAACGATTGCTGCGGTTATCGCAACGAAAGATTTCCCTGAAGATGAATACCTTATGTTTGCGACTGCTTCAGGTATGGTTAAAAAGACCTCTATGAAGCTTTATGATCGCACGCGCCGTGATGGTTTAATTGCTATCAACCTGAAAGAAAATGACAAGCTAATTTCCGTTAAGCGTGTGGCTGAAGGCGAAAAAGTTGTCATGGTTTCGTCAGCAGGCAAAGCAATCATGTGGGATGAATCAGAAGTACGCGCTATGGGACGTGACACAATGGGTGTTCGCGGAATGACGGTTAATGCGGATGCACGTGTCCTTGGTATGGAGATTGCTCACGAAGGAAGCGATTTGTTCGTTATTACTGAACTGGGGTATGGAAAGCGCACCCCAATTTCCGAGTATCCAGAACATCATCGAGGTGGTCAGGGTGTTTACACTATTACTATGACACCTAAGAAAGGCCTTCTGGCGGCAATGAAGATTGTGGATCCTGAAGACGAGATCATGATCATCACTGAAGAGGGTGTTGTGGTTCGTACCGCGGTATCGGGCGTTTCAGAACTTGGGCGTTCTACTCAAGGTGTTCATGTAATGAATGTAGCAGATAAAGATAAAGTAACGGCTGTTGCAATTGCTACTTCGAATGATAAGAAGGCAGGTAAAACCCATACATCGAAAGATCAGATGAATTTGCTTGATCAGGAATAAACGCTGATAAAACTATATGTTTCCCGTGAAACAGGCAAGGGATGCCCCTTGCCTGTTTTTTTATTAATGGCTTCAGCCTGTTGAGGACGCGAAGCGTCCGAAACAATAAACC
>ERZ772812.140-NODE-140-length-78858-cov-7.767699_pt1 | contig 78858 bp, 66 predicted proteins | sample MGYA00511343_ERZ772812 | MGnify/ENA primary metagenome ERZ772812 (study PRJEB29015, sample SAMEA2737706) | human gut metagenome | biome: human gut; feature: human-associated habitat; material: faeces | place: China | collected 2012 ...
TTATGATGCGCGACGAGGCCCCCGGCTTCCCGTTCTTCCTGCCCAACGGCATGATCCTTAAGAACACGCTGCTGGACTACTGGCGCGAGATCCACCACAAGGCCGGCTACGTGGAGATCTCCACGCCGCTTATCATGAACAAGCAGCTGTGGAAGACCTCGGGCCACTGGGACCACTACAAGGACAACATGTACTCCACCGTTATCGACGACGAAGAGTACTGCATTAAGCCCATGAACTGCCCGGGCGGCGTGCTGGTGTACGCCTCCAAGCCGCACTCCTATCGCGAGCTGCCCATTCGCGCCGGCGAGATTGGTCTGGTGCACCGCCACGAGCTGCGCGGCGCCCTGCACGGCCTGTTCCGCGTGCGCTGCTTTAACCAGGACGATGCTCATCTGTTTGTGCGTCCCGACCAGCTGACCGACGAGATCGTGGGCGTGGTCAACCTTATCGACTCCGTGTACCAGAAGTTTGGCTTTAAGTACCACGTTGAGCTTTCCACCCGCCCCGAGGACTCCATGGGTTCGGACGAGGACTGGGCACGCGCCGAGGAGGGCCTGCGCACCGCTCTGGAGAAGCTGGGCATGGACTACGAGGTCAACGAGGGCGACGGCGCCTTCTATGGCCCCAAGATCGACTTCCACCTGGAGGACTCGCTCGGCCGTACCTGGCAGTGCGGTACCGTGCAGCTCGACTTCCAGATGCCGCTCAACTTTGATCTGGAGTACGTGGACGCCGACGGCACCAAGAAGCGCCCCATCATGCTGCACCGCGTGTGCTTTGGCTCCATCGAGCGCTTCATCGGCATTCTGATTGAGCACTTTGCCGGCAAGTTCCCCACCTGGCTTGCCCCCGTGCAGGTCAAGGCGCTTCCGGTTTCCGAGAAGAGCCGCGACTACGCCCACGAGGTGTGCGCCAAGCTGGAGGAGGCTGGTATTCGCGTGGTCTGCGACGACCGCGACGAGAAGATCGGCTACAAGATCCGCGAGGCCCGCTCCATTGACCGCGTGCCCTACATGCTCATCCTGGGCGAGAAGGAGGTCGAGGCCGGCAACATTTCCGTCCGCGATCGCTCCAACGAGACCGTTCAGATGAGCGTCGACGAGTTTGTTTCCAAGGTGACCGAGGAGATCAAGACCCGCGCCTAAGGCAAGCAACACAACAATTAACAAAGGCGACCGTCCACATAGGCGGTCGCCTTTTTTCATGCCGAAATAAGAAAAGCCGCTGGTTGAGCGGCTTTTTTGTTGCACAAAAAGGTACAGGTTTTTGCATCTTTCGACAGACGACATTATACGAGCAATTAATCAGCGTTTGCCCAGATTACGCAAAATGTACTGATAGTAGGTACATCTCCATACCCCTCTATAAAAACCTGTACTTTTGCGACTGCGCCTAGCTGCGAGCGAGAAGCCTGTTCTAAACGCCCCTGCATTTGCGTGCATCGCAAAGCCAAAAGAGGGGGCGAGAACATGGAACAGACGGCACGGCGCCAAGAGCAGCTGCCGGGCGCATTTTATGACGCCACCACCAACAGCCAGCACGGCCGCCTCCGCTGGTATCTGGTTCACACCCCCCATGGAAAAGAGCGCGAGACCTGTGAAAAGGTCCGCCGCATTATCCCGCAAGAGCTTATGAAAGACGCCTTTGTAATGCAAAAGGAGTTCTGGTTTAAGCGGGATGGCGCCTGGTCGCTCCAAACCAAACCTATGTACAAGGAATACTTCTTCGTCGCCACGCACGATGCCGCCGCGCTCGATAGGGCCCTGGCCCAGTTGAGCTTTGGCTGCCGCATCGCCGGCAGTAGGGAGCGGGCGTACATGCCCATGCCGGACGATGCACAAGACTGGTACCGCAGCGTACTGGACGATGACGGCGTGGTGCGTAACAGCGTTGCCCGCATAGAAGACGGCGTGTTGCACATAGAGCAGGGTCCCTTGGTGGGGCAAGAGGCCCGTGTAAAGAAGATAGACCGTCATAAGCGCTGGTGCCTGGTAGACGTGGGCGAGGGTGACTCCACATTTAGGGAGCTGCTTCCGTTAGACGTGCCCAGCAAAACGTAAGGGAGACGTTGCACTAGCAAATTACTTGATTTTGGATTCATAGATGGGGGGGGGTTCCTGGGGACAGGAACGTAAGTTTTATTGTGGCTGCTAATAAAGAAGTGACAGAGAGCAATGCGCCCGCGGGGGCAGCGCTGATTGGTCAGGCTATGGACCAGCGTGAATGCACCGGTCGATATAAGGCTGTGCAATCCATCATGGACTGGGACAACTCGCGCCTGGCCTACCGTGCCGTCAAGCGCGCGTTCGACATCGTGTTCAGCGGCTGCGTGCTGGCCGTCATTGCCGTGCCGAGTCTGGTGCTTGCCGCGGCCATCCGCATGGAGAGCGAGGGCAGCCCCTTCTACAGCCAGATCCGCGTTGGTCAGACCCGCCCCGACGGCAGCCTGTCAACCTTCCGCATGTGGAAGTTCCGCTCCATGTACAAGGACGCCGACGAGCGCCTCGCCGAGCTCAAGGAGCAAAACGAGATCGCCGGCGCCATGTTCAAGATGAGGGAGGACCCCCGCGTCACCAAGATCGGGAAGTTCATCCGCAAGCACTCCATCGACGAGTTCCCGCAGTTCATTAACGTATTCCTGGGCCAGATGTCCGTCGTGGGTCCGCGCCCGCCGCTGCCTAATGAGGTTGCGGAGTACACCGAGTACGACCTGCAGCGCCTGGCCGTGAAGCCCGGGATAACCGGCTGGTGGCAGGTGACGGACCGCAATTCAACGGGTTTCGACGGAATGGTCCAGCGCGACCTTGAGTACATAGCCAAGCGCGGCGTCATCACGGATCTCAAGATCGTTCTACTCACTGTCGTCGAGGTAATTACGGGAAGCGGGGCGTGCTAGTGTCAGCCGGCAATCGTTATCCAATTCTGAACACGTATGTAAACGCCATCTCGCTTGACGAGACGGTGGATGAAATCGAGAAGATCATCGCGAGGGGCGTACCGACCCAGCATGTCGTAATCAACGCCTCCAAGGTCAACCTGATGGAGGCGGATCCCGAGCTCGCGTCAATCGTCAACGAATGCCCCCTGATCAACGCCGACGGCGCCTCGATCGTCTGGGCGGCGAAAAAGCTGGGGGTTCCTCTCGGGGAACGCGTCACGGGCATCGACCTGTTCCAGAGGCTTGTCGGGCTGGCGTCCGAGAAGGGCTACCGCATCTACCTCTTCGGGGCGAAGGAAGAGGTGGTCACCAAGGTCAAAGCGATTTTCGAGGACAGGTACCCGGGCATCCAGATCGCAGGGTATCGCAACGGCTACTTCACCGAGGCGGACGAGCCCCAGATCGTATCCGATATGGCCGCCTCGGGAGCCGACATGATGTTCGTCGCTTTCTCCTCTCCCAAGAAAGAGTACTGGGTCCACAAGTACATCGACCAGATCGGAATCCCCTTCGTCATGGGCGTCGGCGGCAGCTTCGATGTTGTTGCCGGCGTAACCGACCGAGCTCCGACGTGGATGCAGAAGCACGGCCTGGAGTGGTTCTACCGCTTCATCCAGGAGCCCGGAAGGCTGTGGAAACGCTACATCATCGGCAACCTAAAATTCGTCGCCCTCACGTATAAATACAAGTTCGCTAAGAAAGGTGAATAGCAATGGTTGACGTTATCGGTCTCGGCTACATCGGCCTGCCCACCGCCCTCATGATGGCATCCCACGGCGTGGAGGTCGTGGGCACGGATTACAACGAGGAGCTCGTCGCCACGCTCAACGCCGGCAAGACTACCTTCAAGGAGGAGGGCCTGGACGAGCTGTTCGCCGACGCCCTGAAGTCCGGAATCAAGTTCTCCACCGACTACCAGGTCTGCGACACCTACATCGTCTCGGTCCCCACTCCCTACGACAAGCTAGACAAGAAGATCGACCCCTGCTACGTCGTGGCGGCCTGCAAGACCGTCCTCGAGGTCGCGCCCGAGGGCGCCGTGCTCGTAGTCGAGTCCACCGTCTCGCCCAACACCATCGACCGCTTCGTTCGCCCGCTACTCATAGAGGCCGGCCGCGAGGACGTCAGGCTCGTCCACGCCCCCGAGCGCATCATCCCGGGCAACATGGTCTACGAGCTGCTGCACAACAACCGCACCATCGGCGCCGACGACCCCGAGGTGGGCGAGGCCGTGGCGAAGGTCTACGCCAGCTTCTGCCAGGGCGAGATCTCCGTCACCGACATCCGCACCGCCGAGATGACCAAGGTCGTCGAGAACACCTTCCGCGCGGTGAACATCGCCTTCTCCAACGAGCTCGCCAAGATCTGCCGCATCGGTGGCATGGACGTCGCCGAGGTCATCCGCATCGCCAACAAGCACCCGCGCGTGAACATCCTCAACCCCGGCCCGGGCGTCGGCGGCCACTGCATCCCGGTCGACCCGTGGTTCCTGGTCGGCGACTACCCCGAGACGGCCAACTTCATCCGCCTCGCCCTGCAGACAAACGCCTCCATGCCCGAGTACGTCATGCACCGGGCCCACGAGGTCATGGTCGAGCGCGGCATCACGGACGCCTCGAAGGTCGGCATCTACGGCCTCACCTACAAGGAGAACGTCGACGACGTCCGCGAGTCCCCGACGCTGCAGATGCTCGAGTCCATGTCCGAGCACCTCTGCGCCGGCTCCGTCAAGGTCTACGACCCGTGGGTCGAGCGCGACGAGGTTCCCGGCCAGGTCCACTCTATGGATGAGTTCCTGGACGGACTGGAGATGGTGATCGTGATGGTCGGCCACTCCCAGGTCACGGACAACCCCGGCATCTTCGGCGAGCGCGTCCTTATCGACCCGCGCAACGTCTGCGGCGACGGAGAGAACGTCTACAAGCTGTAAGACCATGTGACTCTTCAGGAGAAATCGTTTTGAAGAAGGTAATGCTCGTCTTCGGCACCCGCCCGGAGGCAATCAAGATGTGCCCGCTCGCCAACGAGCTCAAGGCGCGTACGGATGAGTTCGAGACCGTCGTGACTGTGACCGGCCAGCACCGCGAGATGCTGGACCAGGTTCTGCGCGTCTTCGATGTGACTCCCGACCACGACCTGGCGATCATGAAGCCGGGCCAGACGCTGTTCGACGTGACGTGCGACGTGCTGCTTAAGCTCAAGGCCGTCCTCGAGGACGAGACGCCCGACGTGGTCCTGGTCCACGGCGACACCACGACCAGCTTCGCCGCGGCGCTCGCGTGTTTCTACCTGCAGATCCCCGTGGGGCATGTGGAGGCCGGCCTGCGCACGCACGACATCTACAGCCCCTGGCCGGAGGAGTTCAACCGCCAGGCGGTCGACATCGTGAGCGAGTACTACTTCGCACCCACGGAGGCGAGCAAGCAGAACCTGCTCGGCGAGGGCAAGCTCGAGTCCGGGATCTGGGTCACCGGCAACACCGGCATCGACGCACTGCGCACTACCGTGCGCGAGGGCTACTCCCACCCCGAGCTCGATTGGGCTGAGGGCTCCCGCCTCATCCTCATCACGGCGCATCGCCGCGAGAACTTGGGTGAGCCCATGCACCGCATGTTCCGCGCCATCCGCCGCGTGATGGAGGAGCATCCGGACACAAAGGCGATCTACCCCATCCACATGAACCCGCTCGTCCGCAAGGCGGCACACGAGGAGCTCGACGGCTTCGACCGCCTGCACATCATCGACCCGCTCGAGGTGCTCGATTTCCACAACTTCATGGCCGCGAGCCACCTCATCCTCACCGATTCCGGCGGTATCCAGGAGGAGGCCCCGAGTCTGGGCAAGCCGGTGCTCGTCATGCGCGACACCACGGAGCGCCCCGAGGGCGTGGCGGCCGGCACGCTGAAGCTCGTCGGCACCGAGGAGGACGTGATCTACCGCGAGTTCAGCCGCCTGCTCAGCGATCAGGCCGAGTACGAGGTCATGAGTCATGCGTCGAATCCTTACGGTGACGGACATGCGAGTGAGCGAATTGCGGACGTTATTGGAGGTAAATAGTGAAGCTAAAAAAGAGGTTTACTCTTTCTCTTAAAAACAACCTGCGCTTCATTCCTGATGAGGCATATATGCGTCTCTACTTCAAAGCCAAACTTCATTACGAGCCTGATTTCGAGTGTCCTAAGACATTCAATGAGAAGCTGCAGTGGTACAAGCTTAACTACCATAATCCAGTTTTGACTCAGCTCGCAGATAAATATGGCGTGCGCTCTTTCGTCGAACAACGTATTGGGTCCGAGTATCTTGTGCCACTTTTCGGTGTTTTCAATGCAGCTGAAGAGATCGATCTCGATAAATTGCCGGAGAAGTTTGTGCTTAAATGTACTCACGACTCGCAGAGCACATTTGTTTGCACGGATAAGTCGAATTTTGATTTTGTTGAGGCCAAGAAACGTCTGAATGTTGCCTTGCATAGAAACTGGTATTGGCAGGGCAGGGAGTGGGCTTATCTCGGTATCACGCCTCGCATTGTGGCGGAAGCATTTCTTGATGAACCTGGAAGAGCGACTCCGACTGATTACAAATTCTATTGTTTTGACGGTAAGGCAGCTCTTGTTCAGACGGACGCCGATCGTTTCACTAATCATGAAATGCAGTACTTTTCTACTGAATGGGAGCAGCGTGGCGATATCGACCATGAGGTATCTGAGCATGAGCCTACTGTAAAGCCCGAGAACTACGAACTTATGCTTGAGCTTTCCGAGAAACTCTCTGATGGTTTCCCTCACGTGCGGGTTGACTGGTACAACATTAGCGGTAAACCTTACTTTGGCGAGATGACTTTCTATACCGGAGGCGGATACGATCCCTTCTATGCTCTAGAGGAGCAACCCGATAGACTTGACCGAGAGCTTGGCGATTTGTTTGTTTTGCCAACTGTTTCCCATTTAGAAAAGTACTGCGATTGGTCTTGCCCTTCTTCTAAAAGATCTTTAGGTGCTGATAATGCCTAAAGTGTTGATGATTGGCCCGAGTCTTGATGCTATGGGTGGCATCTCCACGGTTGAAAACAACATTATGAAGTGGTCGAATCGTAACGAAGGTTCAATAGAATTCATTTCGACAACTGCTGAGGGCGGGAAGTTCAAGAAGCTCTCCATTGCCCTTGTGGCTTATATGAAATATCTCAGTAGGCTCAACGCGTGCGATCTCGTACATGTGCATATGGCGTCTCGTGGCAGCTATCGCCGAAAAAAGATCTTCATGAGGGCGGCCTTCTTTCGAAACAAACCCGTTCTTCTCCATCTGCATGGTAGCGAGTTCGGTGTTTGGTTTGACGAAGAATGTAGCGAGGCTGAGAGACGCGATATCTCGCATTCCTTTGAATGTTGCTCAAAGGTGGTCGTTCTGTCGGAGGAGTGGAAGGAATTCCTTCTAAAAAGGCACATCTGTTCCTTGGATCGTATCGTGGTGGTGCATAACGCCGTTGACGTTCCTGAGGTTAACGCTATTGATTATTCGTGCAATACGGTTTTGTTCATGGGGCGTCTTGATGCGCGCAAGAGTCCGGATTTACTTTTGCGCGCTGCTAAGCGCGTTCTTAAGACTCATCCCGATGCGCGTTTTGTCTTTGGCGGAGACGGGGATGTGCCAGCATATGAACAACTGGCGGATGAACTTGGAATTGGTGACAGGTGCAGCTTTATAGGCTGGGCTAAAGGTGAAAAAAAAGACGAAGCCTTTCGCAACAGTAGCATGTTCTGCCTTCCTTCAAAGAATGAGGGCATGCCTATGAGCGTGCTTGAGGCAATGTCGTACGGACTTGCTACCATTGCGACTCCTGTCGGGGGTATTCCACAAGTCATTACCGACGGCGTAGACGGAATTATGTTTCCAGTTGATGATGTTGATGCGTTGGCCACTAAGCTCGAGAATCTCATGAGCGATATCTCTTACAAGGAAATGATTGGAATTCAGGGACGAGCTCGCATAAAAGATGCCTTTTCCCTTACGGCGTTTATGAACCGGCTTGGCATGGTTTACGAAGATATTTGCCGGTGAGACTCGCTTTCTTGGACGATATTGGAGACCCGTCAGACTCCGTTTCTTATTTCCAAGTTGCACATTTAGGAGCGTGACGATGGATAAGACTATTCATTACTGCTGGTTCGGAGGCAATCCGCTCTCTGAGACTGCTGTGAGGTCCTTGGCTTCGTGGGAGAAGTTTGCGCCTGGGTTTGAGGTCAAGCAGTGGAATGAGGATAACTTCGACTTCGCATCATGCTCTTGGTTAAGGGGCGCGTATGCGGCGGGCCTCTGGGCATTTGTGTCGGACTACGCTCGCTTTAAGGTCTTGTATGAGCACGGCGGCATCTATATGGATATCGGCAGCGAGCTCATACGAGACATATCGCCTCTCATGGAAAGCATTCCTTTCACTGCAATCGAAGAATCCTCGTTGACTGCCACCACCGGCTTGATTGTTGCTGTTGAGCCTCATGACCCTGTAATTCGCGCATGCGTGGAACGATATGAGTCGATGGAGTTCTCCTGTGATCCTGATTTTCTCGACAAGATCACGGTGAATGAGGTATTCACTGCTGAGCTTCAAAAAATCGGCTTTGAACGCGTGAATAAAGAGCAGCATTTCGGTGGCTGGCTTGCCTTGGACTCCAAAGCGTTCAACCCCGTTTACGGTTTCGGCGGTTATCACATCAAGCGTGAAACCTACAGCATCCATCGCTCTTCGGGAAGCTGGGTTGAGCCCAAATATCGCATCAAGCGGAAGGTTGTGCGTAAGTGTTCCCCTTTCATTGGGCGAAGGCTTTCGCAGATTTTGGGTCGAATTCTCATGGAGCTTAGTGACGGTGGCTTGGTTGTAGGAACTAAGAGAATCTTTGGCGTTGTTCGCGAAAAGATTGCTAGAGGAGAGAGAAGTTAGAGTGGACGTATTCGCTAAAGATACTTATCACTATTTCGGTACGCAAGGCGTAAAGCTCGGCCGGTTATTAGGTGATTTTGGCTACCGCTATGTTTTCTATCTAAGGATGTGTCAGGCAGGGGGTTTGCGAAAACTCCTCTTCACGCTTCCGAGGAAACATCTTTCCAGGAAGTGTGGACTCGAGATTTCGCCATCAACTCAAATTGGTGAAGGCTTCTACATTGGTCACCCTTACGGCATTACTGTAAACGCCGGCGCGAAGTTCGGCCGTAACGTGAACATCCATAAGGGATGCACCATCGGCCAAGAAAACCGTGGCCATAGAAAGGGCGTCCCTACGATTGGTGACCGCGTATATCTCGGTATTAACTCGACGGTTGCAGGTAATGTGACCATTGGAAACGATGTCTTTATTGCCTCCAATACCTTTGTTAACCAGGATATTCCCGATCATTCGATAGTCATTGGCAACCCGTGCAAGATTATCGAAACCGATAACGCTACTGAAGGTTACATCATCAATTTGGTTTAACGAGCTTGCGAATAGTTAGGCGGTAAGATATTGAAACGCATAGGCATCCTCACATTTTCGAATACCGTAAATTATGGTGCTTCGCTACAAGCATGTGCTCTGCGCAGGACCGTGATGTCGTTGGGCTGCGACTGCGAAGTGCTCAATTACAGCAATAAGGAACTCGATGATCGAGAGTTGGGTACGTGCTTCTCGTTCAATCCTTCGGATGCCGTTCGCTATTTCCTTCGCAGGGGTTTTGAGCGCCAGAGGCTTAATTCGTTCAGTCGATTTGCTAAGCGCAATCTAAGCCCTACGGGAAAGCTGGATAAGCAAGCTCTTATTGATAGAGCCAAGAGCCTCGACTGCGTCCTCATTGGCAGCGATCAGGTTTTCAATCCTCGGGTTAATGGGCATGACCCAGTCTTCTTGGGTGAAGGCATCGCTGAAGTTACAAAGGTCGCGTCTTATGCTGCCAGTCTGGGAGATGCGACGGCGGAATCCATTTTGGCATGCGATGAAGGCGCGGCCGACAGGCTGGCAAAGTTCACTGGTCTTTCCGTTAGGGAACCGAGCTCTATGGAGGTCCTTAGCGAGATGGGGCTCGAATCTGTATTTATGCCTGATCCGACCCTGCTTCTTACGGGCGATGACTGGTCGGCGTTAGCCTCAGATGACGGCTTGGATACGATACCTCAATCCTATGTTCTGCTTTATACGCTTAACTCTGAGCAAAAACTCGTGGATCGAGCTAGGAAGATCGCCAGCGAGCTCGGCGTTCCTGTCGTCTGCATTCATTACAACACGAAGAAATTCCCCGGCATGATTAACGTGAGGGGTATCGGTCCGGCTGCTTTCTTGAAGCTTGTTAGTGAGGCGTCGTTTGTTTGCACGGACTCCTTCCACGGCGCCTGCTTCTCCATGAATTTCAATAAGTCGTTTGTCGTTAAAACGTCGGACTCCGCCGTTCAGAGTAACGTCAGGATTACAGACCTGCTCGCACGTTATGGAATTGAGGGTTGTCTGTATCGAGACGAGGTCGTTACTTCGGCTGTTGACTATGGTCATGCAAACCAGACCCTCTCACATGACCGTGATACAGCGCGTGCCTTTATCGCTCGCTGCATTGGATTGTAGGTGTCGTTTCTGGCTTATGTTTGCAAAGAATACTTTTTGGAACTTGGTCTACCAGTTGACCGCTATCGTTGCCGGCTTCCTCGTCCCAAGGGCGATTATTGGCGTATATGGATCCGAGGTTAACGGTCTGGTGACCTCTCTAACTCAGTTTATTGGTTATTTCGCACTTGTCGAAGCTGGTATTTCTGGTGCGGCGACCTTCGCTCTATATAAGCCTATTGCTAAGGGCGACTGGGATGGGATTAACGTCGTGGCTTCGGCCTCGAAGGTCTTTTATCAGAAGTCGGGCATGTTGTTTCTTGTCTTGCTGGTTGGCCTTTCGGTCGTTTATCCCATATTTGTCTCGGTAGGTTCGCTTGCGCCTTGGGAGATCATGGTGCTTACCTTCCTGTTGGGTGCCAAGATCGTCGTGGATTTCTTTTCCCTCGCCAAGTACCAAGTTTTCCTTACCGCCGATCAAAAGAACTGGCTCATTCAACTCGCATCGACGGTCTTCACGCTGGTTAACACGGCCGTCATTTTCTTGTTTGCCTATCTCCATGCTCCTGTTGTCGCTGTCTATGCGTTGGCTCTCTCTGCGGTTTTTGCGCGCAGCCTGATTCTCGCTCTGTATACACGCCGCCATTATCCGAAGCTCAATTGCAAGGTTGATTACGGTGACTATCAGCTACCCCAGAGATGGGATGCGTTGTTTCTCCAAATCTTGGGAGCCGTTCAGTCGGGCGCGCCCGTTATTTTGGCGACCTTCCTCTGTGGGAGCATGAGTGAAGTTAGCGTTCTTGCTGTTTACATGCTCGTATCTACGGGGCTACAGATGATTCCGAATGTCCTTGGTACAGGGCTTCAGGCGCTCTTTGGTCGACAGATTGCTGAGGGAGACTACGAGGGTCTTCGGTCTTCCTATAAGCCATATCGAGCGCTTGTGTACGCAGTCTCCGCTGTGGCATGCGGATGTGCTTTTTCATTGATTATGCCGTTTGTTGATTTGTATGCAGGCGGGTTTCACGATGCAAATTACCACAATGTCCTGCTCGGTTTCCTCGTCGTCCTAAATGTTTTTCTCTATCATGGCAAGTCGTCCCAGGGCCTACTTGTAATTGCTGCTGGCATGTACCGTGAGACTAGGGCGCAGACCTGCTTGCAGGCTGCAATCATTATCGTCTTGGGTATCCCACTCACAATGCGTTTTGGGGTCGTCGGCACAATTGCTGCGTCCTGCGTATCCAATCTATACCGCGTGATTGACCTTTTGCTCTACGAGCCTCGTAAAATCTCGAAGGACTCTCTTTCGAGTTCGTTTTGGTCGTTTGGCGTGTATGTATTACAGACCGTTCTTGTGGCCATGCCTGGCTATTTACTGTCTTGCTTCGCTGGAAGTTGGACAGGATGGATTGCGGTCGCCATCGGTCTTGTCATTTGGGGCGCAGTCGCCGCATGCGCGACGCTCTATTTCTTCGACAGGCCTAGCTATAGTTCGATTATTGGTCGTTTTATGAGGATTAAATAGGATGAATTATTTCAGCGCGTCTAGGGCCGGTGTTGAGTCTTGCTCTGAGTTAGAGCGACGCTTTTCCCTAAATGATGGGTCCATGGTGTTCATTCCACTGCTCTTTTACGCCTTTTTCTGCCAATCGCTCGCTGCTTCTGCGCTTGCACTCGATGTCTGCCTCCTGCTATCTGCTACGGCGTTTCTCCTGCATTTTGTGACTAACAGAAGATTTGCTTGCAAAAGATTTGGCCTTGAGCTGGTTTGGGCACCTTTCTTTGTGCTGTTCTTTATTCATAGTTTGATATACGGTGTGGCTAATTTAACCCTGCTCGTAGTTTATACGCTTCTATTTCTGTGCATGTATGTTGCGGCAGGCGAGCGATCCTGGGTCACTTCATGCCTTAGGGTTCTTGTCGCCTTTGCAGCATTTCATGCGTTCTGCACCATCGTCTTCTGGCTAGTCCCCGCACTTTATCTGCCAGTTAAATCTGCCTTCTTTTCAGGTAGCTATATGGCTAGGGACTATCGCTCTGGCTTCACGGCGCACTACAGCACTAATTCGATTTATTTGAGTTTGGGTCTCGTCTCTTGGGCCTGTGGTCTTGCTGGTAGCAGGGAAAAGGTTCGGATTAAAGATTTGATGCTGAGCCTGATGCTCTTGCTTGCACTTTTTCTGACTACTAAGCGGGGTCCTTTGGTTGCATCCGTTGCTGCTATCGTCATCTCGTATCTGTTCGTAAATAGAAAGAAGCTTACCGGGACGATGCTCAAGACCTTGGTTGTTGCTGCAATCGCTGTAATAGCTGTCGGCGTTCTTGCTACGTTTGTTCCCGCTGTTCAGGCGACTCTTGAGAGGTTTATTGAGCTTTCAGATGATGAAACGGGCAATGGCAGAAGCTATTTGTACGATTGCGCTTGGAGTATGTTTTATGCAAAACCCTTACTTGGTTGTGGTTGGGGGACTTATTCCAAGTATGTTGCCACTACCTCCCTTGGTGCAATGTACAGCAATCTTGGCTTTTCGTCGATGAGTGCTCACAACGTATACCTTCAGTTGCTTGCCGAGACGGGTGTGATTGGCCTTGCGGCTTTTGTTGTGCCCGCGTTTCTCTCCATCCTTGCAGCCATGCATCGATCTGAATCTCTTTTAGAGGAAGGTCCTTATGGGGACTCCTTTTGCTTGTGGGCCTGTTTGGGTGTTCAGATTTTCTTTCTAATTTATTGCTTTTCAGGCAACCCTTTATACGATCCGCAGTGCTACATACCGTATTTCATTTCATGTGTGGCGGCGTTTGCTATTTGCGGCTCAGACAAGATGATTCTTAACGATAGGGAGGGATTCCATGGATATCTGCAAAGATAGTCAACGCTGTACCGGGTGCTCTGCGTGTCTGTCTGTGTGTCCTCGATCGGCGATTCAGATTGTAGAAGACTCTCATGGGTTTTACCGTCCGAAGATTGACGAATCAAAATGTGTTGAGTGCGGTTTGTGCCAGAGGGTATGTCCGGCTAATGGTTTGACGAGCGACGATCTGAAGATGAACTCTCGTCGGGTATTGGCTTATCAGGCTGACGACGCCGAACGCGCAAAAAGTTCCTCGGGTGCCGCGTTTTGGACCTTGGCTACTTACGTCCTAAATAATGGCGGCGTCGTTTACGGCGCTTGCTTCGATGAAGATTTCCGCGTTGTTCAGCGGCGTTGTGCCTCTGTTGACGACGCGCAATCTTGTCGAGGCTCAAAATACTCACAGGGCTTCGTTGGCTCTTCATATGTCGAAGCATATAACGACTTGAAACAAGGTCTTGACGTGCTCTACAGCGGAACCCCATGCCAAATTGCGGGTCTTAGGAGTTTTCTATCTAAGAAAAACTATTCCGGACAGTTGGTTACCTGCGATTTAATCTGCCATGGCACACCTAGTAATCGTATGTTCCGCGAATACATTTCCTTTTTGGAAAAAAAGTCCGGAAAGAAGGTCATCAAATATTTTCATCGCCCCAAGGACAGAGGTTGGGGAGTCCATGTCGAGAAGGCTCTCTTGGACGACGGCACTGCTCTCTATGACACGATTGAATCTAATACTTGGCGAGATGTGTTCTATAGCAATAACGCTTTAAATTCCAGCTGTTATAACTGCGCCTATACCGACGTCAACAGGGTTTCCGACTTTACTCTTGCTGATTTTCTTGGCGTCGATCGAGTTCGCAAAGGTTTTAATGATCATAAGGGACTTTCTGTTGTTATGGTTAATAGTGAGCTAGCCGAGCGTATTGTCGCATCTGGTGTATTTGAGCCCGGCGTAACAGATATATCTCTTGAAGAGGTGCTGCCCGGTAATCCGATGCTGGAGAGGTCGTCCTCTCCGCAGGGTAACGTTGATGGTTTCTGGAAGGCTTATGAGCATAAGGGGTTCGAGGGCACTGCTCGGTTTGTTGGCGCCTACGGCTTCGTGAAATCTCTCAAGACTCTTGTGAAACAGCTTATTAAAAGGAAATAGTTACTAGGGGCGTTTCTCTTGAATTTAATGGACTTTGTTGAGCATGTGGCGACCTGGATTTATGTCCGGGGTAAGTTGGCGTTTCTTGCAGGGAGATTCCCTGGCCAGATAACCATGACGAAGGCTTTCAGGCGACCGTTTTATTGTCGCGTATCGGATAAAGGCGTTATTAGCGTCGGTGAACGAACGTCTTTCAATTACGGTTGCGTCCTGATTGCTCATGAACGAATTGAGATTGGTAGAGGCTGCCTATTTGGTCCAAACGTCCATGTGTATGACTTCGACCACGGTATGTCGCAGGATGGGATCATGTATCGGGACCAGCCGACTACGACAGCGCCCGTGCATATTGGCGACAACGTCTGGCTTGGCGCGAATGTCGTGGTGCTTAAAGGTGTAGCCATTGGCGATAATGCGGTCATCGCTGCGAATAGTGTTGTTTCTAAAGATGTACCCGCGAATATGCTATTTCACGAAAAACGGGATCTAGTTTACAGAGAGCTTCGATAGGTTGCTGGATTGGCTTTCAATTCACGATGTACGCTGATCCGATAAAGCAGTATTGATAATGGCTTAATTGGATTAAAGCGTGCTTGCATTAGGGGTATCGGCTTGGGTCGATACCCCTTTTTAACCGGTTTGAAACCGCATCACTGGTAACGTCAAGTTTTTTGGAAATTGACAACCACATGACGGATCACGGTCCGCGCTCTGTCATGTGGTCTCTGGCGGCTAAGCAGCGAATCACAGACGAATGGGATACGTGCCGAATTTGCGAACATCGTAACGGTCGACGAGGAACTGCTGTGCAAGGAAATGAAGACTCCTCCGAGGAAGACCATCGAGGAGGCGCCCAGCGCGCTGCTCGATGAGGAAGCTAATGGGGGATGGTGCTGTCGGTTGCGCTGGTCGCGCTGACGGGGGCGGCGTTGTTGTCTCTTTTGACATCTACTGCGGAATCACTTGAGTCGGTGGTGTTTGAGCTTGTGGTCCCTTCGGCCTTGTCAGTATCGCTTATTGCTGTCTTAGTTTGTGCCTGTTGCGCGGCTGTTGCTTGAGCCGCATGGCTTCTGCGATGACCGCCATGGGTATTGGTGCGCTTGCCATGGACATGCGCGCGATTGCACATGGTGGGCGATGGGGGCGTAGCGGAGCCTCTCTGGGAGCAGGCGATAGGGTCCAAAAGAAGCACCGGGCTAGCATGCCGCGCATATTTTGTTGGGGTTTTCGGAAACACCAGTAAACATCAGCGAGCTTTCTGTGTTAGCGATGGAATAATTTAGCCAAATATAGTCGGCCGAGATTGACCAATCCCGGCCGACCCATTTTAGCCAGCACGCCCGCATCTATGACTTTCCTATCGCATTCCTACATCCCCTCGGGCTGGATCCCCCTCACCTTCACCGCATGGGGGACGGCATCCACCGAGCAGGTGTCGAGCCCCTGCCGCGGTTCAGCTGCTGCTCGACGTCATCTCGACCTTCGACTCGGCAGATAGATAGTCTTTGTTTCCAGCGGTCTTCCGGTCTATTTGATTCATCGCATACGCAACAATCCCATTCTGAATTCCCGAGATGCTCGGCGGGAAAGACTGATTATCGGCATCAATGGAAAATCTTTCTTCCCTGGTATCCAGTTGCTGCTGAATGCGGTCGGCATACTTCTCGGCCCATTCATCGGCCTTGCCGTTTCGCACAAAGTAATTGTTGGATAGGTCGGTTGAGCGGTAGGCGTAGTCGCCCTTTTGGTAGTTTGCCGTGTGGTCGGAGTGGGCGATTGCCATGAGCTCGTCGGTCAGGCCAAAGTACAGATGGCGCTGGTCCAGGTCCCCGTACCAGTTGTCGCTGGTGTCGTCCCAGGTTAGGTCCATCTGGCACCATTTGCCGTCGATCTTTACGGCGTTCCAGGTGTGGCCGTTGCCGGTGATGCGGCCGTTGGCGATGCCCGCGGCGTTAAGGAGCTTGGAGTAGATGCGCTGGTAGCTCTCGCAGGTGCCCTGGTGGCGCGTGAGGCCGCTTTCGGCCGAGCACCAGTTGAGGCTGTGGTCGTACTCCAGCTGGTCAAGCGTCCAGTCGTGGAGCCACAGCGCCATGTCGTATTCCGAGCCGTCTGTCTCTTGCCTGCACAGGTCCACGGCACCGTTGACGATCTGCGTGACGCTTGGGCGGGCGGCATCGTTTACGGTCACCTCCGCCGTGGTGCGCAGGTAGTAGATCCCCTTGTCGTTTTGGGGGTCGTTTCTGTCGTTGTCCATAAAGTAGAAGTGGATGCGGTACGCGCCCGATGCCGTGAAGTCAAAGGTAAAGTCGTGGCCCGCGCTGCCCAGGCTATAGTAGCTGGCCCATGCCGGGCGCGACGGGTCGCAGACGCTTTCCTGGCTGTCGCCGTCCCAGTAGGTGGGCACGTCCATGCGCGCCTTGGCCTGGGACGAACCGTTGGTCTGGGTTACGTGGAAGTTCGTCGCGGTGCCCGCGGGGGCGTCGTTCCACGAGACGGTGAAGGTGACACCGTTTTGGGTTGCCGTGGCGGAGTGGTCGTAGGTGGTTTGTGACGTGGCAGAGATTGCGGCGGGCGTGGGGGTGGCTTGGGCGCGGAGGGATGGGGTGGGGGTGTTTGTTGCGGCGGCGGTGCCGTCGGCGCTTTCCGTGTTGACTGCGCTGGTGCCGGTGGATGTTGCGGTGCTGTCCTCTGCGGTATCTGCTGTCGCGTTTGCGTTGGTGCCGTCTTCGGCCTTGCCTGCGCCGCTGCTCGTAGCGTCGGCTTGCGCCTGCTGCACTGCGGCTGCCTGAGGCTGGATGGCTTCCGCGATGGCTGCCATAGGCAACGTCGCGCTGACCATGGACGTGCACGCGATCGCGCAGAGCAGGTAGTAAAGGGGTCGTTTCATAGCGGAGCCTCTCGGTGAGCAGCCAATAGGGTCCGAAGGCAGCTCCAGGCCAGCACTCCGCACATGTTTTGTTGGGGATTATTTTACGGGAACCCCAATCAACATCAGCGAACTTTCTGGGGAATGTTGGGGAGGGGGAGGAGTTGGTCCTCTGCCTCGCTGTGCGCTGATGTCTTCGCCCTCGGCGATGCGCCCGTCGGCGAGGAGTGCGAAGCGGCCATGCTGAACAATGCCACTCCACCTGTCTGTGCATCCAAACTTCTAGATTATGCATATCGGGATTTTCACGGTGTTGTCGGCGATTTTGTCTCGCGGACCGTGTGCATGCATTAGATGAGGAGGCGCTTGTATCCGTAGAGACGCATCGGCATTTTCGATGCGACCGCCGTCAAGACAATTGGGTGTGCATCAAGGCGCTGTTAACTGCATGAGCCGATTTCTTATAACCTGTTTAAGCAAAGCAAGAATGGGGAATAAAGCTTGGTGCCCATCGCGAACTGGCGATGGGGTACGCTACTGCCGTCAATATCGCAAACGACGAAATTCCGACGTTCGCAACATTGACACCAGCGTTGCCTGCTGCTAGCTGGATAAGAGCCTCGATGGTCATAAGTACCAATTCCTCGCTTTCGTCTAGTATCGCATAGGCAAGCATTGTTTTAGGTGGCCGCGAAAGCGTTGGTTGCACTTGCTGCGCCTTTGATTAGCCTGTCCGGGGAGGGTTAGCCGCCGCTTGTTGATCCGGACAGGTTGATTTATTTGGGGGTATTTTGGTCGAGTTCGATATCACTCGTATTCCTCGATATAGTTCCAAAAGTTCATATGCCCATTTCGATCATAGGGTCTCTTTTGCCGAAGTTCAGGCCAAGATTTTAGATTCAGAGTACGTTTCCAATCACGCGTTCTACCCTTTAATTTCCAACGAGATCATTACTGTTCGGTATCGTGGAGGCAAGCGAAGCTGCAAGGTTCGTAATATCGCTTATGCCTCGCATTTCGATCACCGCGTCTTCCAGTACTACTCTTATCTGTGGTCGGACTTATATAACAAGAAGGCTATTGCCGAAGAGTTTGATGAGGTTGCCGTAGCGTACCGCTCTTCGCTTTCATCAGACGGCGCCGTAACTGCTGGTAGCAATATTTCCTCAGCTAAAAAGGCATTCGACTATATGCGTGTGCAAGATTCGGCTTTTGTGCTTACGGGTGATTTCGAGAGCTTCTTCGACAACTTAAACCATGTCCATCTAATGGCGTCGTTGCGTTCGTTGTTTCCCAGTGGACGCTTGCCGGACGATCACTATCAAGTCATTAAAAATATCCTCCGCTATTCGTGCTGGCCTATTGGTGATTTGGCTGCTCGACATGAATTGCCATGGCCAGTAATCGATCCTGCTCGGGAGAAAACGATTAGTGATGCGGCTATCGATCTTCGGTTCAAGTCTATTCGCGAACTTAACAAGCTGGATGTTATCTTGCCAAAGTCTGAGTTTCTTGCAAACAAAAGTAAAGTCATCACCAGGCCGTGGCGGCGAACGGGTATTGATCTCGGCATTCCTCAGGGTCTTGCTGCAAGTGGAGTGCTCGCTAACATCTATATGGCCGATATCGATATGAAAGTCAGGCTTGCCGTTGAACGGGTTGGTGGCTTGTATCTTCGTTATTGCGATGACTTTATTGTTGCCGTTCCAAAATCTGGCTTTGATGCACTTGTAGAGGCAATCAATCTAATGACCGATGTTGATTCCGTTAAACTGCAGCCTGAGAAAACCAAAGCGTTCCGGGTTGATAGCAGCGGGGTTGCTCAGCTTGATTTTGAAAGCGTTCGTACGGGTAAGGTCCTTTCGTACTCCGGTGCACATCCGGCACAGAAAGTTAGCTTCTTGGGGTTTGACTTTGACGGGCGCGTTGTAAGACTTCGACAGTCTACGGTTGGAAGGTACCATAAGCGTCTCCGTGAGGCAGCCAGTGCGATTGCGCGTTCTAATCAGGGGGAGGGAAGGCACGCATCAAAAAAGCGCGTCTCCGCTCTATATCAACATTATTCACCACTCGGTATTAAGGGAAGAAGGCTATGCCCCTCGGGTGATGCTGACCCTTCTGCATTTTCTCGCTATGGGAACTTTCTTTCCTACGTAGCGAGAGCCCAAAAGGCGTTTCCAAATGATCCGATTGCCCCCGACGAGGCTAAGATTTATAGGAAGATTAAACGCTTGAGTGCTCGGTAGACGATAGTTTTAACGCCAGATCATTCATAGCCATAAATACTTAATCGATATCGGCCAATTCCGATCACTAGGTAATAATTGATGTGCCCTCACGTCGTCGTGGCACGATGTCTCTGAAACTCGTGCCGAACATAAGAATGATATGACAAGAACGGTAGTGTCGCGAAAGTTGGTGTAATGGACTCCTTGGCCCCTGTGTCCAGGATCCGGAATCTATCGATATCCTAGGCCGACTCCACTCTGTCGGCAAGCTCAAGGCTGGATTCGACCATCTTCCCGGCAGTCTTTTCCAGCTCGGCCCAGTCATGACAGCACGATGCTCCCCTTCGCAGCGCCGCGTCGTGCAACTCGGCCATCTTCCTCTCCGAGAAGTAGCGCGAGGTTGCCATGGAAACGGCCAGGATAACCCCGAAAGCGGCCTGAACGCGCCATGGTGCGCGTATTCTAGGCGAAGGCACGGACCCTTCCGAGCCAGGACGGGCCGCTCGCTCGGCCAACTTTGGCGTACCCTGCTGGAACGGCTTCCGTCAACATCCGTAAAACTACCGCAAAGAGGAGGCCACAGTGATAGATAAGAGGCTTATTGAAGCCGTTCCCGGAGCCGAGAGACTTAAATCCGCAATGATTACCCCAGAATTGTTTGTTAAGGACCTCATGCTAGACTATTCTGGGCGTCCGTTATATACATACGAGGAATGGACGCGCGAGCTCATCAACCACTCTAACGCTTTCAAGGAACTGACCAGAGGTGCGGAGTTTCATGCGCCCGTATCCGAGGCAAATGGGGAGTGTGATGCGGTATCAGACGCGTATCAGTTAGATTTCAAGCTCATCTTCGGAAAATCCATGATGCGCGCCGTAAGTCTCACTTCGTCAAGGCGAGTTTCAGACCGCGGAATAACTTTAGAACAACTTTGCAGAAGTCATGTAAAAGAACAGAGAGGCTTACGCCTGCATGCAATTCTCAGGGATTAAAGCCTCGCCAAGCTTGACGAGCTTCTAAAAACTGAGAGTAATAAACAATTGAGCGAAGAAGACCGTGAGGCCCGAGGACTTCTTCGCTCAATCAGTCATTCGAAAAACTTGCTGCTAATTTATCCTTGCCGCTTTGAAGGCATCGACAGACTGCCTGAACTTGAGGAAACCGCCAACGCCGCACTTTACTATGACTTCCGGAACGTGCTCGACGTCCGACGGATACACCATCCCGGCAAGGACACCTTCCTTTCATATTTTTGCGACGACCGCATGGTTGTCACAAGAGCGAGCGGGCACGGCCTATCCAAGTTCGACGATATCATGGTCGCAAAAAGCAGAACATACATGGATATTATGCGTATGCGTGATCCCGGAGAGTATCAAAGGCTGCTCAAACTTGTTTAACCGACCGCAAGGGCTAGTTTTGTGGACATCAACCCAAGATGGGACCTGCCAAGAGGACCGGACGCCGCTGCGTTCGGACTCGTTTTTCTGCATTCAAAAGCAACGCTGAGCTCGACCTCACGGCTTGCGCCTGCTGCTCGGCGGCCTTCTGAGGCTGAACCCCCTCTGCAATGGCTGCCATAGGCATCGTCGCGTTGACCATGGACGTGCACGCGGTCGCACAGAGCGGGTGGTAAAGGGGGCGTTTCATAGCGGAGCCTCTCGGTGTGCAGCCAATAGGGTCCGAAGGCAGTTTCAGGCCGGCACTCCGCACATTTTTTGTTGGGGTTTTACGGGAACCCCAGTCAACATCAGCGACCTTTCTGGGGTATGTTGGTTGATCCGGGGTGCGCAAAACAACAGTTTCAAATATTGTTGCTTCCTGTTCAATTCTGTCTATCTACAATTAATCGCAAGCGTATGACCTGAGGAGATTGTTTACAGGTGGAATCGGTCACTATTCATTGGATTGTCTTTTATGTCTTTATCGGTTTGTCGAGCGTTCAGCTTGTCCGCTTTGCTGGGCCCTTGGCGATCGGAGGGCAATACACCGTCGAAGAACTGTATCCCTCCGATGAGTCGGGCAGGCTGAACGTTGCCTACCGAATTCTCGCTCCAACAATTTGTTGCCAGCTCCCGGTGTTTATTATGGCTGCGATTTGCGATGCGTTTTCAGTTCCAGGTCCTTCGCTGCGATACATGCCTACCCTTTTCTATTGGTTGTTTCTTGGGGTAATCAAGCATGCAAGGGGTAAATTGCGGTACCGGACTCTTCCTTTCTCATTCGAGGCGTTCATGTCTCTTTTGCTGTCCGTCGCATTCGATCACTTTGTTATCGATGGCTATCTCGGAGGCCAGGGGCTAGATGTGCTTGATACTTCGAGTATTGCCTTTGAGTTTGAGCTGGCATTATTTGGTGTTGTGACCTTTTGGATTTTAACCTTTTTTAAGCGTTATCAAATTAAGTTTAGCCGTGTGTACTCAAATGCCGCTCCATCATATGTCGTTCCTTCGGACTCCGTATTTGGTTACTCTTCAATCGATACGGGTGAGGCCAGGCTCTTCTCATACGAGCGCGAATATGGCGATCTCTTACCTCAGCGATTTTCAAGTGATCTTCTGTTGAGAAGTGTTTTCTTTGCAATTATGGCGATTGAGGACGGGAATCGGCCCGAGTTTATCCGAACGATCGAGCGCATGGCAGCTCATTTCCATTTGGCAAAAACCACTGGAATAATGCAGCAGACGAGCGATGCTCCTTTGTCTGATATGGATAGCGTTAAACTCGCAATTCCCTATATTGAGCGCATGTGGGACCAGTTTCTTGTTGAATTCGCCCGTTCTGCCGAAGGGGCAGGGGGAGACGCCCTACGAATCTTCAAGTGTTACTACACCTACGATTACTGTATGTTGTCGCGGACTATCCGCAATCATTTTGCGCCGTTTTACGGGGACTATTGTGGAACGAGATTACTTAATGCTAATCGCGTATTTTGCGATGTTCTTGAATTTGAGGAAAGGCAGCGCTACGGATTGCTTCCAAAGACGGTTTCTGCGACTGGATCGATATGCGCCACTGAGCTTGGATGGCTTTCTGGGGAGTACTGTTATTGGGCCGATTACAATACGGTTGTATCCTGCCTGAATGAAAATGATGGCAATGGCGTTAAACTGGTCAGCAAAAATGATGTGAATAAAACCCAGATAACCGAGACGACCTTAAGGCTTAAGGAGCAAGGTGTTTCCGTTCTTGAGGCCAAGTATGTGCCCGGCGCTTCGGCGACCATCGTGTGCATCGGCGATTCCTCGAAGATTTCGAGTACTGTCGGTAGTGACTGGATGGTTGTTAGCTAGGTGAATCATCTTTGCCTTTCCGCATATTGATTGCGCATTCTCGTGCACGGACGCGAAAATGCTTCGCATTAGTTTCAACGCGAAGAGTATTTGCTACATGATTAACTTTTTTGGATGCGCAATTACTGCGCATCTAGGTTAACATCCAGTTAGTGATGCAGTTGTCGTGGGCTCTACGTGAGGCGATGACAAAGGAGGGTCGTTGTTTGGTTGTTATCGGCAACGGCCCTTTGATTTTAGGAGTTACTTTGGCGATGGAATTTTAGACTTTCGCTCAACTTATCGAACTCCTAGAGAGTCATGGCGTTCTAACTGATGCCGCTGCGCTAGATTGCCTGAGACGCGAAATGAATATTTGCTCGTCGGAGCACTGCTGAATATTGGGTCACCTGTGCGGTTCGAATTTTCAATTGTCGAGCAGCTTTTGTCATCGATGAAGTCTTGCAATTCTAGCAAAAACCAAACATATGTTCTATACTTATGGAAGTAGACTTGTTTGGAGGCGTTAGATGGAAGTCAGAAGAGATGACATTGTAGACAGCGTTGTACGTCTGATAAATGGGGTGGGGCGTAGCCCATATTTATTCGTCGGCTCGGGCTTTTCCCGTAGATATATGGGGACCGACGATTGGGTTGGCTTGTTAAGGCACCTCTGTTCCCGTCTTTCCGATGATCCCTTTCGGCTTGACTCGTACCTGGCACGTTGTCCAGATGAGTCTGACAATAGCGCATTGCCCTCTGCCGCGACGATGCTTGATAAGGATATGCGCATAGCTGTTCTTGAGGACCCTCGCTTCGCTTCTTTTAGAAACGATCATGCAGAGGATATTCGTCAGCGCAAATCTGTTTTAAAGATTATGGCGGCCGAGAGGTTATCCTCGTTCAAACCTGACTATATGACGCATGAGCTAGATATCTTGAGAGAGGTTGGCAGGCGGCGTATCTCTGGAGTTATTACAACCAACTATGACTGTCTCCTGGAGTCGCTATTTCCCGAGTTTAAAGTTTTTGTTGGCCAGGACGATCTCGTCTTTCACAGAACTTTTGAAATGGGTGAAATATATAAGATCCACGGGTCTATGGATAATCCTGAATCTATGGTTCTTGAGGAGGCGGATTACGCAAAACTCGCCGAAACCCAGGATTACTTGGCGGCCAAGCTGCTAACTATTTTCATGGAATACCCAATTATATTTATTGGCTATTCCCTAAACGATCCCGATATTCAATCTATCCTCATGTCGATTTCGCGTTGCCTCGGTTCAAATAATCTTGCATTGCTCAGAAAGCGTTTTATTTTCCTAACTAGGGGCGAAAACGCAACCTCGACACATTCGATTACTTTTCCGGGTATTGGCGAGATAAGCATGACTGAGATTAGGACGAATGATTTTGGCGCAGTGTATGAAGCAATTGGACATTCCAAATGCTCCTTCTCGCCCAGGATCATTCGTGAGCTGCGCAGGAGTATCTACGCCCTGGCAGATAAGGGCGAGCCAAATGATTCACTGGTAGTTGAAGCGAGTTTTAGCGACCTTGAAAGACTTCCGGAGGGACAACATCTTGTGCTGGGTATCGGTGTTGCGAATGCTTCTTTAGGGCACGGGCATATGGTCAAAGCCGAACTTTTATATCGTGATGTTGTGTTTGATGACGAACATGTTGCTCCTAAGCTTGCCGTCGAGGAATATCTTCCTTCGCTGCTTGCTTCTAACTCGGGTGGTTTGCCCATGTATAAGTATTTAAGCGCGTATTCAGGGGAAGTTCTTAATCCAAGGATGCTAAAGGAAATAGATGAGAAGAAGGATTTAGATGCTTTTCTAAACAACAGCCTACGAAAGGCAAAAGGTAGCTATCATCTTTCGGGAATTAGACATTCGGTTCAGTCTGTTATAGCCAACGAAGGCTTTGAGGAAGCATTTAAAAAGCTTGTGCTACTTGAAGAAGATGAGATAGATCTAAATAAGTTGCTTGAATATCTGAGGGCGCTCATCACGGACGATCGCAAGATAATCCACGGTAATAGCGAGCTGAAACGGCTTATTAGAATGTATGATTTCCTTAAGTACAAGAAGGCCTTCGACATATCGGCTACTAGTGAGTAATCCCACCTAGCGTCTATGAAGAAGGCCATCTTTGTAAACTATGGCATCTGAGCGTATAGTGCGAACACCACGTGCAAATGCATACTTAATATAACGCTTTCTGCTTGAAATCACAATGGTGTCTGTTTCGACCTGCCAATCAAGGGAAGATGGTGTAGAGTATCTTCCTGCAATACAAAAGCTCTTTTGGAGCTTTAAGGGCGACGCTTTCAAATTGAGAGTGTTGCCCTTTTTTCATGTATGCAATGTGTGACGTACTCGCCAAGCACCATCCCGGCAATGGAATGATCGAGCATGGGCGGCTTCTACTGGTTGACGTGATCGTGGTCAAACAAGTGATATCGATTAGAATTAAATCAATTGCGCTGGAAGCCTTCGGGCGACACCTGAAGAGGGTTGATGCGTCGGTCCTCTTTTTTTGTTTGGATGTAAGATTCGGCCAGGCAAAACAAGGATCTCATTTGGGGAGAAACAAATATCCGGCGGTTTTTCGCTTCGGGACGCGCGGTTTAAGGGTGCTTTTCGGAAGTGCGGGGAAAAAATCGGAAACCTCCAAGTATAAACCGAATTTCGGCAACAAAACCGCAGGTCGCGGAAGGCTAAAACAGGGGTCTGGTCTGTCGATCTCGGTTTTTCACCGCACTTCCGGAAACGCCAGACGGAAGTATGCGGCAAATTTTGGAACCCTCGAGCACACTGCCCATTTCATGAAAAGAAACTGCAGGTAGAAACGTTGCCGCTATCCAGTGTGGTTTGCATTTCAACAATTTGCCGCATACTCCTGGAATTTGCACAAGCTCGACTGGGTTGTTTATCGTTTGGTGCTGATGAATCTTGCCTGGACCTTGTTATTTGTATTTAAATAGTAACACTTAACTTATAAGTTAAGTGTTACTAGAAATGGGAGGTGACCATTGGTAGAAGGATATGAACTTGTCGAATACAGAGACCCCAAGGGCCGACCATTTTGGGTACTGACGACTTCTCCCGACAACTCTCAATTCCAGAAAATGTTGTCAGGCCCTAAGCGGAAATTAACCGCTCGAACAATGATCGGCTAGAATAGCGTGTCAGCTTCTGGAATCTGAGCGCTGACTTTTATACTTGGCTTTCGAAACGGAGAACACAATGAATAAAGTTGATTTATCTGATTTTTACGCCGAGACAGAAACTAGCGAAACACGCGCTTATGAACACGCGCTAGATATCGAGTTTATTGTTCATCGCGAGATGAAGCATTTGGGTTTAAGCAAAAGCGATTTGGCAAAGCGTATGGGCGTGAGCCTTCAGTCGCTTTCGAAGCTGTTGAATTCTCAGCCCAATATGACGCTGAAAACGATCGCTAGGTTCGAGCTTGCTTTGGGTATTAGGATCGTTCCGCAGGTTATCGTCAGCTATTCCAAAGAGTTGCCGTTTCTTTCATCCGATGATTCAGTGCGAGAGCAATGTGCATTGCCTTCCATTCTCCCTGCAGGGCTGTCAGCAGATTGTGATGTAGCTTTTCAGAGCGAATAGCAGCCTCTCAATGAGCCTGGGTCGGACGAGTTGCCACTCCCACATCCTCCAAAAAAGTTCTTAAAACAGCCTTAATGGTGCTCTGGCTCGCGTTGACAGCGTAAAATACGCATGTTTGACTATGACTAAAGTGGATTTTAGGGGAGGGGTGCGCCATGGAGGTGCTGGTTGTTGGCAACACCGCATATGTTGACGATGACTTTTGTGCCAAGGCGTTCCCCGGGGACCACGTTAAGGTCGTCGCTGCCGCAGAAGCGCGCCGCGATGAGTCGTCGCCCCATGCCTCGTGGAAAGAACTGCTCCAGCACTTGGAACAGGCCTATGAGTTCGACCGCGTGGTCTACCTTTCTAATTACCTTACCCCGCATACCGATGCCGTGGGCGATATCGAGCTGCTGCGCTCGGTCTTTCGTGCGTGCATGGGTCGTCGGGTCCAGCTGCTGTATGTAGCGGGGCCCGCGGGCGCCGAGGGCGCCGCCGATGCCGCGAGGCGAACGGGCAAGGGCATTATCGCGCGCGCAGCCAACGACCTGTGCCGCTACTACGCTGCTCGCGAGGGCGTTCAGACCAAGATCCTGCGCGTGCCCTTCCTGTACACTGCCTCCGCCGCGCTGGAAGATCCGTTTTTGGTGCCGTTGTTCGATGCGTGCTCAACCGGATTGGTCGCTCTGCAGGGCGCGCAGGATGCGGCGTTTCCCCTGCTGTGTGCCGAGGAGCTTGCGGTGCTGGTACGCCGTATCTTCGACAGCTGGGATGGTAACTTTGAGACGCTCGACGTAGCCGATACCTTCCATCACACGGCGGGTGAGGTGGGCGACGCCCTCAAGGCGCTGTTCCCCGGCCTTGCCGCTGCCTATGGCGATTCCGCCGGCTACGCCCTGCCCGCCAGCGACGTCGCTCGTGTGCGCTATGGCTGGTTTCAGCGCTACGACTTGCTGCGCGATCTTTCGACCATTCAAGCGCGTTGGGATGCTGGCCGCGCAAAGAAGGTCAACCCCTTGCGCGCCGCCATCGACCGCATCCAGATGCGCACGCTGCCTATTAAATGCCTGGAGACGGCAGCCGCCTGGGTCCTGTTCGAGGTGCTGGAGCACCTGTTCTCCCAATCGGCCCAGCTCAACGTGCTCGATTATCGCCTGCTCTATGTGGTGCTGATCGGCACGCTGCATGGCTTGGACTTTGGCTTGGTCGCAGCACTGCTGGCTTCGATTGGCCTGGCGGCGAGCTACTTTACCCAGTATGGCTATACCTTCCAGGGTCTCTTTTACGAGCCGTCTAACTGGCTGCCGTTTATTGCGTACTTTGTTGTAGGTGCCGTATGCGGCTATGTGCAGCTGCGCAACAGCGAAGCCATTAGGGCGGAGCGCGATCAAAACGAGCTCGTGCGCAACCGCAATACGTTCCTTACGCAGCTCTACCACGACGCGATCGAGGACAAGCGCGCGTACAGGCGCCAGATCGTGGGTCGCCACGACAGCTTTGGCAAGATCTTTGCCGTGACGCAGGAGCTCGACGTACTCAACCCGCGCGACATCTATCGCAAGTGCTGCGAGCTTCTGGGCGAGATCCTCGAGAACGATTCGGTGGCGATCTACCATGTTTCGGGCGGGGCATTTGCACGCCTGGTGGCAGCAAGTCCCGCGATTGCCGAAGATGCCGCACGCTCGCTCACGCTCGAGCAGCTTGCACCTCTTTTGGGCGACGGGGGTCGTTCGAACCTGTGGGTGAACCGCGAGCTGACGCCGGGGCTTCCCATGTTTGGATACACGATCGAGCGCGACGGGGCACCCGCCGTGTTGATCTTTGTGCGTAGCGCGGCCGAAAACCAAATGACCCTCTATTATCAAAACCTGTTCCGCATCTTGTGCGGGCTGGTCGAAAGCGCGCTGGGCCGTGCCTTTGACTATGAGGCGGTGGCGCAGGATAAACGCTGCGTTGACGGCACTTGCGTGCTCAAGCAGGCTGCCTTTGGCCAAGAGCTTGCGGCGGAGCAGGCGCTGGCAGATAGCAAGATGGGGAGTTTTTTGCTCCTGCGCGTGGTACCGGGCATGGAACCTGTCGGCGAGCTGGTGGGCGCAATTGGGTCGGCAATCCGCGAGAGCGACGCGGCGGGTTTGGTCGACGGCAACGTGCTCTACCTGCTTATGCGCCAGGCAAAGGCGTGCGATCTGCCCATTATCCGCGAGCGTCTGAGTGCAAAGCAGATTGCGGTGGAGCCCGTCGATGGCGAGGACATCGTGGCGTTGCTGCAGCACATCTCTTACACCGGTGACGGCGAGGGGAGTGTCGCTTGATCTCGCTTGTCGTTGCTGCCGTCTTGCTGCTGATTCATGCGCTGGTTTGCCTGATGCTGTGGACGCTCATGAAGCTGGGTCTGCTGCCGGTGCGCGGGCACATGCTGGCTGTGATAGTGCTGGTGCCGCTGTGGGGCCCGTTGCTGGTGGTTCTGCTATCGGTCCGCAGCGCGGTGTTTGGCGAGGGGCTGAAAGAGTCTGCGCTGGAGTCGCTGCGCTTCAACGACGACCTGCATCGCAGTATGTCGGTACCGAGTGATGAGGACGATGCGGGCGTAGTGCCGCTCGAGGAGGCGCTCATCGTCAACGACCCGGCATACCGGCGCCGCCTAATGCTCTCCATGCTCACCGAGGAGCCCGACGCGTACTTGGCGCAGCTGCAGGCGGCTAAGCTTAACGACGACGTTGAGGTGGCGCACTATGCCGCGACGGCGGTGGCGCAGATCTCCAAGGAGTCCGACCTTAAACTGCAGCAGCTGGAGCGCGCCTTTAAGACGGACCCGAGCGCGCAAAACCTCAACGAATACTGCGATTTTCTTGGTGAATACTTGGGCTCGGGCTTGGCCGAGGGGCGCGTGGCTCAGATTCAGCGCCAACAGTACGCGCTCCTGCTTGCGCGTCGCTGCGAGCGCGAGAATACCCTTGAGCTGCGCATTCGATACGCGACGGCGCTGGCCGATGTCGGACAGATCGACGAGGCGCAGGCCGTGACCGACCAGCTGGTGCTCGATGTGCCCGAGGACAGGAGGTTTTGGATGCTTTGTCTGCGCCTTGCGGTGATGCGCCGCGACGGTGACGAGGTCCACCGCGTGATCGATGCGATTGACAAACAGCATGTATACTTGAGCGCCGCCAACCGCGAGGAACTGGCGTTTTGGCGCAACGGAGAGGAGGCCCGATGAGCGTGGTACAGCATATCCGCGACCGTGCGGGCCATTTTCGCTGGATGGGGCTGCTTGTGGTGTGGGCGGTCTTTATTGCCATGGCGGCCGTGCTGCTGGTGGAGCGCGCCGGCGTGCAGTACAGCGCTGGACAGCACAAGCTGGGCATGCTCACCGCCAACGATGCGGTGCCGGCCTCCTCGGCAATCTTTGGCCAAAAGCCCACGTGCCTGGTCATTACCGATTCCGATCAAGCTGGCGTCGAGGACGTAAAGGAACAGTTCGACCAGATCCTGCTCGACATGAAGATTGCGCACCGCGACGTGGACCTTGCCCTGGATGGTGCGGATGCCATTCCCTCGCTGACCTCCTTCGATCGCGTGATTTTGCTCATGCCGTCGCTCGATGGGCTCGGTACGCACCTGAGCGACATTATGAGTTGGGTGAGTGCCGGCGGTTCGCTTATGCTCGCCATGCCGCCGGATAACTCGAGCTATCTGCAAGTGATTGCCTCCAAGCTTGGCATTGAGTCGGCCGGATATGACTATGTAAAAGCCGAAAGCATTGTGCCGAGCGTGGACTTTATGCTGGGCGGGGGAGAGCGCTACGAGCTCTCGGACCCCTTTGATTCGTCGCTTTCGGTTTCGCTGCGCGAGACGGCGCACGTTTGGGCCAATTCCGGCGATGCGGGCGCCCCGCTCATTTGGTCGAATGACTGCGGTAGCGGGCGCACCGTGGTATGTAATATCGGTATCTATGACAAGGTCATGCGCGGCTTTTACGCCGCGGCGATCAGCCTGCTGGGCGATGCCACGGCATATCCGGTTATCAACAGCGCTGTCTTTTATCTGGACGACTTTCCTAGCCCCGTGCCCTCGGGCGATGGTACTTATATCAAGCGTGACTACGGCCTTTCCATTGCCGATTTTTACACCAAGGTCTGGTGGCCCGATCTGCAAAAGCTCGCGCAAAAATACGGCATTCGCTATACCGGCGTGATGATCGAAAACTACGAGGACGCGGTCAACCAGACCGAGCCCGCGCGCCAACCCGATACCACGCAGTTTCGATATTTTGGCGGCATGCTGCTGCAGATGGGCGGCGAGCTGGGCTTTCACGGCTACAATCATCAGCCGCTTGCGCTCTGGGACACCGACTACGGTACGTTGTACGTCTACAAGACCTGGAAGAACAAAGAGACGCTCGTCGCTTCGCTCAACGAACTTATCGCGTTTCAGGACGAGGTCCTGCCCAATGCTCATGGCTCGGTTTACGTGCCGCCGTCGAATATCCTTTCGGCCCGCGCGCGCAAGCTTATCGGTACCGATGTTCCGCGCATTAAGACCATTGCCAGTACGTATTTTGAGGATGGCACCGACCTGCCGTACGTGCAGGAGTTTGGCGTGGCGAGCGATGGCATTGTGGAGCAGCCACGTATTGTTTCGGGCGGTATGGTCGACGATTCCTATATGCGCCTGGCAGCCGTGTCCGAGCTCAACATGCACTACGTGAGCACGCACTTTATGCACCCGGACGACCTTTTGGACCCCGATCGCGGAGCCAAGGAGGGCTGGGGGGTCTACAAGGGCGGCCTGGTCGACTTCCTGGAGTGGCTTACCAAATCCGCGCCCGATCTGCGGCACCAGACGGCGTCGGAGTGCTCCGGTGCTATCCAGCGCTTTTCGTCGGTTACGGTGAGCGTGGATACCAGCGCGGATGCCTGGGCGCTCAGCCTGGGCAATTTCCACGACGAGGCGTGGCTCATGTTCCGCGCCAATAATGGCGAGCCGGGTGCGGTGACGGGTGGCGAACTGACGCACCTTACGGGCAGTCTGTATCTGCTCAAGGCCACGGACAAGACGGTGACCATTGCGCGCAAGGAGGGTGGCGATAAATGAGAATCTGCTTGGTACTCGAGGGTTGCTACCCCTATGTGCACGGCGGCGTATCTACCTGGATGCATGGCTATATCCAGGCCATGCCCGAGCACGAGTTCGTGCTTTGGGTAATCGGCGCGCATGCTGCCGACCGCGGCAAGTTTGTCTACGAGCTGCCCGGCAACGTGGTCGAGGTGCACGAGGTGTTCCTGGACGATGCCCTGCGGCTTTCGGGCGAGCAACATGAAGCCAGTTTTAACGACCGTGAGCGCGAGGCGCTACGCCGTCTGGTGTCGCTTTCCAATCCGGACTGGGACGTGTTATTCGATATCTTCCACCGCCGTCGCGTGCATCCGCTATCGTTTTTGCAGAGCCGCACGTTTATGGATATCTTTCGCGACGTGTGCCTGGCCGAGTATCCCTACACGCCCTTTGCCGATGCATTTCACACCATGCGCTCCATGTTGCTGCCCGTGCTCTACCTGTTGGGCAGCGAGGTGCCGGTGGCCGTTGTGTACCATGCCATCTCGACCGGCTACGGCGGCCTGCTCGCCTGTCTGGGCTCGAGCGTTCACCATGCGCCGGTGCTGCTAACCGAACACGGCATCTATACCCGTGAGCGCGAGGAAGAGATCATTCGCGCCGACTGGGTGGTGCCCTCGTTTAAGGACCGCTGGATTCGCTTTTTCTACCTGCTTTCGGAGGAGATCTACCGCCGCGCCTTCCGCGTGACCAGCCTATTCCACAACGCCCGCAAGACGCAGATCGATATGGGCTGCGATGCGGACAAATGCCTGGTCATTCCCAACGGCATCCAGTTCGATCGCTTTAAGGATATTCCCTTAAAGACCGATGACGGCTGGGTGGACATTGGCGCGGTGGTGCGCCTGGCGCCCATCAAGGATGTCAAGACCATGATTTATGCCTTCTTTGAGCTGCACGAGCGCCTGCCCAAGGTGCGCCTGCACATCATGGGCGGCGTGGATGACGAGGAGTACGGCGCCGAGTGCCACGCGCTGGTCGAAACCCTGGGCGTGCGCGACCTGATCTTTACCGGCCGCGTCAACGTGGTCGAGTACATGGAAAAGCTCGACTTTACCATTTTGACGAGCATCTCCGAGGGCCAGCCGCTCAGCGTGCTGGAGTCGCTTGCAGCGCGCCGTCCCTGCGTGACGACTGAGGTGGGCTGCTGTCGCGAGCTTCTCGAAGGCGCCCCGGGAGACGACTTTGGCGTGGCGGGTTTTGTGACGCCGCCCATGTATCGCAAGGGCTTGGCCGATGCCATGGAACGCATGTGCATAAGCCGCGCTCGTCGCATTGAGATGGGGGAGCGCGGCCAGCGTCGCGTTGCCACGTACTTCTTGCACGAGCAGATGCTTGCCAACTATCGCGCGCTGTACGACGAGACGGCGCGTGCGTTTGACCTGCCCAGAGAGGGGGAGTAGCCGGTGGCCGGAATAGGTTTTGAGCTCAAGCGCCTGTTTAGGCGCAAGGGCCTGTTTGCCACGATGCGCGCTTACGGCTACGCCGGCATTGTGTGCACGGGCCCCATGCTGCTGGGCGTGCTGCTTCAGGTGGGTATCTTGGTGCTGTGCGGTCTGTGGGGCGTTGGTCGCGCCAACCAGGACTTGCTGGTGTGCATGGTGACCTATACGCTGCTGGCCTCGCTTACGCTCACGAGCTTTTTCTCCATGCCGGTCACGCGCTTTTTGGCCGACATGCTTTTTGCCGAGCGCGAGGAAGAGATCTTGCCCTCGTTTTGGGGCTCCAATGCTGTCATGCTCGTTGCGGGCACGGTGCTCTACGGTGTCTTTCTGCTGTTCTCGGGCGCCACGCTGCTGCAGGGGCTGCTATGCCTGTGGCTGTTCAACATTATGATCGTCAACTGGAACGGCATGAGCTATCTCACCGCTATTAAGGATTACCGCGGTATCCTGTGCAGCTTTGCGGCTGCCATTGGCGTGGCGTGCCTGTGCGCCCTGGCCGCGCTGGCGCTGGGACTGCCGCCGGTCGAGGGCCTTTTGGCGTCAATTGCTCTGGGCTACGGCGTCATGCTCGCCTGGGACGTGGTGCTGCTGTACCGGTATTTTCCGCAGAGCGAACGCAGCCCCTGGCTCTTTTTACGGTGGCTTGATCAGTTTATGCCGTTGGCGCTCACGGGCTTGTTCACCAACCTGGGCCTCTTTGCGCACTTGGTGATAATTTGGGCCGGTCCCATTGGCGTGCAGGTCAAGGGCTTGTTTTATGGTGCGCCCTACCACGATGTGCCGGCGCTCATCGCGTTTTTGACGATCCTGGTCACGTCCGTCAACTTTGTGGTCTCGGTCGAGGTCAACTTTTATCCGCGCTACCGCGACTACTACAGCCTGTTCAACGACGGTGGTGTGGTGGGCGACATTGTGGTGGCCGAGGAGGAAATGCTTGCCACGCTAAACCGAGAACTGCGGTTTTGTGCGCTCAAGCAACTGTTTGTGACGGCGGCGGTCATCTCGCTCGAGACCACGGTGCTGTCGGCCCTACCGTTGGGCTTTAACAACCTGATGCACGGGTATTTTCGCACGCTGTGCGTGGGCTACGGCCTGTATGCCGTGGGCAACACGATCCTGCTGATTTTGCTGTACTTTACCGACTACAAGGGGGCCGTGCTGGCCTCGGGACTGTTTGCCGGTGTGGCCGGGCTGGCGACTGCCGTGTCGTTGCTTTTGCCGCAGCAGTTTTACGGCTTTGGCTTTTTGTTGGGTGCGGCGGTGTTTTTTATCGTGGCGCTGCTGCGGCTCGATACCTATACCGCCAACTTGCCTTATCGTATCCTGAGCCAGCAGCCCATTGTGGCGACCGACAAGACGGGCTGGTTTACACAGCTGGGCCGCTTGCTTGACCGTGCCGAGCAGCGCTATGAGGAAGGTCGCCATAAGGGTGAGCCATATGGCGCGTTTGAGCGCGCAGTAGTTCACGTGTATCGCAAGCATTGGGGAGGTTCTGATGACCGATAGGATGATGTCTCGCCGTCGCCTGTTTGAGGCGGCTGCCGGTGCGCTGTTGCTTTCGGGCTGCTCGGTGCAGGAAGACTCCTCGACCAAAAAGGTCAAAAAGCAGGACAAGATTAAAAAGGCCGAGTCCTCGGACGGTACCAAGCATCTACGCGATAAAGATGAGCTGTACGAGGTCTACGACGACTCGGGTATTGTGACCATGTACCTGACGGTCTCACGCGGCAACAGCTCCGAGAACACCGACCACAGTTGGGCAGAGATCAATACGTACTCGGTGTATGACTATGCCGACATGGGCGTGACGCGCTATCAGGTTATGGGCCTGCTGCAGGCGGGCGACGAAGACGGCCCGGTGGCCGGCGAGGTTGGCTATGGCGAGGAAGCGCCCAATGCTACCGTGCAGGTGCGTGGCCAGACGTCGAGCTCCTACACGCAAAAGAATTACAAGGTGGAGCTCAAAAAAGGAAAAGGTACCTGGCGCCAGCAGCGTGCGATTGCGCTCAACAAGCACATGGGCGAGGGTATGCGTTTTCGCAACAAGATGGCCTACGATCTTATCCGCGGGATTCCCCAGATGATGGGCCTGCGCACGCAGTTTGTGCATCTGTGGGTGTGCGACCAGACCGAAAAGTCCAACGATACCTTTGAGGACTACGGCCTGTTTACGCAGGTGGAGCAGCTCAACAAGACGGCGCTTAAGGCACATGGCCTGGATAAGAGCGGGCACCTGTACAAGGTGAACAGCTTTGATTTCCATCGCTACGAGGACACCATTAAGCTTGCCGATGATCCCGACTACAACCAGACAAACTTTGAGGGCATGCTCGAGATCAAGGGCGATTCGGACCACACCAAGCTCATCGAGATGCTCGATGCGCTCAATGATGAATCGCAAAAGATCGATGATGTGCTCGATACCTACTTTGATACCGAGAATCTGGTCTATTGGCTGGCGTTTCAGATCCTGACGGGCAACTGCGATACGCAGAACCGTAACTGCTATCTGTACAGCCCGCTTAACTCCAAGGTCTGGTACATCCTGGATTGGGATAACGACGGCATGCTGCGTAAGCTGGAGCTTTCTCTTACCGGGTTTTCGGACTACGCGAGCTGGGAGCGCGGTGCAAGCAACTACTGGGGCAACGTGCTGTTTAACCGCGCGTTGCGCAGCAAGTCGTTCCGCAGCGAACTCGACCGTGCCGTTAAGGGCTTGCGCTCGTATTTGACCGAGACTCGCCTGACCAAGATGATCAAGCACTACCGCGAGGTGACTGAATCCCTGGTCTTTGCTTCGCCCGATATCGACAATCTGCCTGTCACCAAGGACCAATACGAGCAGATCGCCGCGGCGATTCCCTCCGAGATCGAGGAGAACTACAAGAGCTTTCGCGAGAGTTTTAAAAAGCCCATGCCGTTCTACATCGGCGTGCCGCAGATCGATAACGGTAAGCTGCGCATTAACTGGGATGCGTCCTACGACTTTGAGGCGCGCGACATTCGCTACACCGTAGAGCTTGCGCGCGACTATGCCATAAGCGACGTAGTCTTTAAGGCCGAGGACGTGCTGCTTCCCGAAGTGACCTGCGATGCGCCCGATTCCGGCCAGTATTTTGTGCGCGTGCGCGCCACCAACTCCGACGGCTATACGCAAGATGCGTTTGACTACTATGTGACCGACGACGGCAAGCACTACGGCATGAAGTGTTTTTACGTGCAAGACGGCGGTAAGGTCGTGGAGGACACGTATGAGGAGGGCTAGCGCGCTGCTTGAGCGCCTGGCGGAACCTCCCGCGCGTACCACGCAGGAGCGTTATCGCCACGAGCTCAAATATCTCATTAACGAGGGTGAGCACGCTGCGCTTGCCTGCCGCATGGCGCCGGTGTTTAAGCTGGACAAGCATGCGCGCTCGGGCGGTTACACCATTCGCAGCCTGTACTTTGACGACTACTGCAACTCGGCCTACGAGGAAAAAGATGCCGGCATTCTCATGCGCAAAAAGTATCGCGTGCGCATCTATAACGGCAGCGACAAGGTGATTAAGCTTGAGCGCAAAAAGAAGTACGGCAGCTGGATCTACAAGGAGGACGCGCCGCTTACGCGCGGCGAGTTTGAGCAGATTTTGGCTGGCGACTACGGCTTTTTGCTGAGGAGCCCCTATCCGCTCTGTCGCGAGTTCTACATCGAGTGCATCTGCAACATGATGCGCCCGCGGACCATCGTGGACTACGAGCGCGAGCCGTGGGTGATGGATGAGGGCACCGTGCGCATTACGTTTGACATGAACGTGCGTGCCGCGGTGGGGAGCTTTGACATCTTTGACGCTACCTTGCCCGCGCTGCCTGTGCTGGAGCCCGGCAAGCTGGTGATGGAGGTCAAGTTTACGGAGTTTTGTCCGCAGCTGGTGCGCGATATGGTGCCGCCGGGCGCGGCCGAACTCACGGCGGTCTCTAAGTACTGCCTGTGTTATGACAAGACCGCCTACCTGCGCGGATTTAATTACTGGGAATCGGATTTTGAGAACCGAGGGGATATTTAGACCATGAGCACCAGGGACTTTTTTAAGAACTCCGTCTTGGAGGCGTTTGGCCAGGTCGACCCTGCCAAGATTGGCCTTTCGCTGCTCGTGGCGCTCGCCATGGGCATCCTGATCTATTACGTGTACAAGCGCTTTTTTACCGGCGTGGTGTATTCGCGTAGCTTTGCCGTGACGCTCGTGGGCATGTGCGTGCTCACCTGCATGGTCACGCTCGCGATCTCGACCAACGTGGTCATCTCACTCGGTATGGTCGGTGCTTTGTCCATCGTCCGCTACCGTACGGCGGTCAAGGACCCGCTCGACCTGCTGTATCTGTTTTGGGCCATTACCACGGGCATTACGGCGGGAGCCGGCATGTATGCGCTCGTGGCGCTTACGGCGGTGGTAATCGTGGTGATGATCGCCGGTTTTGCGAGCCACCAGGACAAGGCGCGCGTGTACATGATGGTCATCCACTACACGGGCCAGACCACCGGCGACGATATCGTGCGTGCATTTGGGCGCACCAAGTTCACCGTTAAGTCCAAGACTATGCGCGGCGACAAGGTCGAAATGGCCGCCGAGGTGTTCTCGGACGGTGCGGATATGCCCTATGCCGACGCCATTCGCGCACTCGATGGCGTTGAGGACCTGACGCTCATCCAGTACAACGGCGAATATCACGGCTAGTTTGGTTCAGTTTTATTTAAGGGGCGGTGTCGCGTGGACGTGCAGCAGCTTGAAGAGACCTGGGCCGTAAGGGCCGGCGCACGTGAAACGTGTCTTGTTGCGGCCTCGCATGTGCCGGCTGCGCTGTCGATGCTGGGGATTGTGCAGCCCGGCGATCGCTTGGTGGCCTTTGCGGATGACTTTGCCGATGCGTTTGCCTGCGGCTTTGATGGCTGCGATGTTGCGCTGGTGGGGGAGCCCGCGGCTGCGGCGTTTGCTGCTACGTCCGAGGGCTTTGATGCTTCGTTTGATGCCGAGGGGCCGCACCTGTGGTGGTTCGTCAACTCCATCGGCGGGTTTGGTCTGCGTGTGCCCGACCTTCGCGCTCTGGGCCGCGCGGCTCGTGAGTCGCATGCGCTGCTCGTGGTTGATAACACTGTGTCGGGCGTCTTTGGGTGCAACCCGCTGCGTCTGGGCGCCGTGCTTTCGCTCGAGGCGCTCGACCGCGTGTGTGCCGGCGTTGCGCCGCGCAAGCTCGTCGCCGCTTCGGTGGCGCGCTCGCCGCTCAAGCGCCATCGCGTGGATGCCGCCGCAGAGTGCGCACACGCGTTGCTTGCGGACTGCGGCGCGTCTGCGCTTGACCTGTCTGCCGAGGAGACCGACGTGCTAGAACGCGGGCTGTCCTCGCTCGATGCTCGCATGCAGGCTCACTTCGATCGTGCCCGTGCGCTGGCCGAGTATCTGGCTGCTAACGAGATGGTGTGTAACGTTCGCTATCCCGGGCTGGGCTCGCATCCCGATCATGCGGTTGCAACGGGAATCCTCGAGCACGGCTTTGGCCCGGCAGTTGAGTTTGACCTTATCGAGCGAAGTGCGGGTGAGCTGTTCGACACATTGCCGGGGGAGTTCCGCACGTCGCCCGCCGGCGGCGCAACGACGCGCCTTTCGGCCCCACGCGGCAAGCAGGGGGGAACCATCCGCCTCTTCGCCGGCACCGACGACCCCCTAACCGTAGCCGGCGCCCTAGACAATGCCCTCCGCAAGTTAGCTACTCTTTGATGCTGGCTATGAGGGCGTCGGCTTTGGTGGCGATGACGTTGTTGATGTCGGCCTGCAGCTCCTCGTAGACCGCTATGGCTCGCTCGCCGGCGGGGGTGAGCGTGGATCCGCGGGCGCCGTCGCGCTCGATGAGCTTACAGCCTAGCTGGCCTTCCGCTTCGTTTACAATACGCCACGCTTTGGAATAGGCCATGCCCATGCTCTTGGCGGCGCGGTTGAGCGAATGCTCGCGGGCAATACCCTGCAGCAGCAAGACGCAGCCATGACCAAACACGCCCGGCAGGTCTTTGTCGCACGCTTGAATGACCAACTTTGCCGTCGTCTTGTACTTCATACGCTCCACGTCTCCCCGCTAAAGTGTTTGCTGGGCAAACGCAAAGCCTGCGTCAAACCCTCGTGTGCTCTTCTTAAATCATGCATTGTAGCAGTCAAAGTGCGTTAAGATACTTGCCCAGTATTGGGCGCCCAAGGTTGGGCTGGGTCCTACGAGGCCTGCAGCCGACCGGTCGCATGGAAAAAGGAGAAACATGGCTACGTTCTTTCCCGGTGAGTCCCACACGTTTTCGGAGTATCTGCTGGTCCCTGGTTACTCGTCCTCGCAGTGCATCCCCAACAACGTCTCTCTTAAGACGCCGCTAACCCGCTTTAAGCGCGGTGAGAAGCCGGCAATCACCCTGAACATCCCCATGGTTTCCGCCATCATGCAGTCCGTCTCGGGCGTCGACATGGGTGTCGCGCTCGCTACCGAGGGTGGCCTGTCCTTCATTTACGGTTCCCAGACCCCCGAGTCCGAGGCCGCTATGGTCAAGGCCGTCAAGGATCACAAGGCTGGCTTCGTTCAGTCCGATTCCACGCTGACCCCTGACATGACCATGGAGCAGGTCATCGAGCTCAAGGAGAAGACCGGTCACTCCACCATGCCGGTCACCGACGACGGTACTCCCAAGGGTAAGCTCCTGGGCATCGTCACCAGCCGTGACTATCGTCCCAGCCGCGATGACCACCAGAAGAAGGTCTCCGAGTTCATGACCCCGCGTGAGCAGCTCATCGTGGGCGACAAGAACATTAGCCTCAAGGTTGCCAACGACGTCATCTGGGACAACAAGCTCAACGCTCTGCCTATCGTCGACGACAACGATCACCTTATGGGCATCGTCTTCCGCAAGGACTACGACAGCCATAAGACCAACCCCAACGAGCTGCTCGATAACGACAAGCGCTACATGGTCGGCGCCGGTATCAACACCCGCGACTATGCCGAGCGCGTGCCGCTGCTCATCGAGGCCGGTGCCGATGTCCTGTGCATCGACTCCTCCGAGGGCTTCAGCGAGTGGCAGAAGCGCACCATCGAGTGGATCCGCGCCAACTACGGCGAGGACGTCAAGGTCGGTGCCGGTAACGTCGTCGACGCCGAGGGCTTCCGCTTCTTGGCCGACTGCGGTGCCGACTTCATCAAGGTCGGTATCGGCGGCGGTTCCATCTGCATCACTCGCGAGACCAAGGGTATCGGCCGTGGCCAGGCCACGGCGCTGATCGACGTCTGCCGCGCCCGTGACGAGTACTACGAGGAGACCGGTGTTTACGTGCCCGTGTGCTCCGACGGCGGTATCGTATACGACTACCACATGACGCTCGCCCTTGCTATGGGTGCCGACTTTATGATGCTGGGTCGCTACTTCGCCCGCTTCGATGAGAGCCCGACCGAGCGCGTCAACGTCAACGGCCAGTACATGAAGGAGTACTGGGGCGAGGGTTCTGCGCGTGCCCGCAACTGGCAGCGCTACGACCTGGGCGGCGCGGCGAAGCTCAGCTTCGTCGAGGGCGTCGACTCCTACGTTCCCTATGCCGGTTCCCTCAAGGACGGCGTGGGCGGCACGCTCTACAAGGTCAAGTCCACGATGTGCAACTGCGGTGCCCTCTCGATCCCCGAGCTCCAGGAAAAGGCACGCCTGACCCTGGTCAGCTCCACCTCCATCGTCGAAGGCGGAGCCCACGACGTAGTCGTGAAGGATTCCCAGCAGTCTGTGTCTTATCGATAGGATAAGAGCTGCACATAAAGGTTGAGTTCCAACCACGTTATTTAGATAAAGCGAGATGCCTGCAAGTCGCAGGCATCTCGCTTGTCGTATTTGCTATCATCAGTCAAGTTAACCTTAGGGTCGGTCGGCTTAGCTTTGTTTGCTACAAGTTCCGCACGCAAAGAAGAGCACTTAATGTGCTCTTCGTCTTGCGCAGGACTGTCCGCAGTAGCGAATAAAGCTAAGCCGACCGACCCCAGCTAAGATTAAAGGAGCTGATATGTGCGATTGCACAGATCATAAGGACGAGATTCCTGCCTACGACGCACAGGCCATTGAGTCCAAGTGGATGAAGGCCTGGGAGGACTCCAACCTCTTTGCCGTCGACACCGACGACAGCAAGCCCAAGAAGTACGTGCTCGAGATGTTCCCGTATCCGTCGGGCGACCTGCACATGGGCCACGCGCGCAACTACACCATCGGCGATGCCATGGCCCGTCAGGCCCGTATGCGCGGCTACGACGTGCTTCACCCCATCGGCTTCGATGCCTTTGGCCTGCCGGCCGAGAACGCCGCCATCAAGCACAACACGCAGGCTGCCGCCTGGACGTATAAGAACATGGACCAGGCGCTCGCCACGATGAAGCGCATGGGCTTCTCCTACGATCTGGATCGCATGGTCAAGACCTGTAGCCCCGACTACTACCGCTGGGGTCAGTGGATCTTTGAGAAGCTGTGGGAAAAGGGCCTGGTCTACCGCAAGAAGAACCCGGTCAACTGGTGTCCTAACTGCAAGACCGTTCTGGCCAACGAGCAGGTCACCGAGGGCAAGTGCTGGCGCTGCGGCACCGAGCCCGAGAAGCGCGACCTGGAGCAGTGGTACTTCAAGATCACCGAGTACTCCCAGGAGCTGCTCGACGACCTGGAGAAGCTCCCCGGCTGGCCCGAGCGCGTCAAGCAGATGCAGGCCAACTGGATCGGTCGTTCCGAGGGCGCCGAGGTCGACTTTACCCTGTGCGACAAGGATGGCGAGCCCATCGAGGGCGACGAGGGCAAGATCACCGTCTTCACCACGCGAGCCGACACGCTCTTCGGTGTCTCCTTCTTTGTCTTGGCTCCCGAGTACGCTCGTCTGCACGAGCTTGTCGAGGGCACGGAGTACGAGGAGGCCGTGACCAAGATCGTCGAGGACTCCAAGCATATCTCCGCCGTCGAGCGTGCCCAGGGCACCCTCGAGAAGCACGGTGCCTTTACCGGCCGCTACGTGGTGAACCCGGTCAACGGCGAGAAGGTCCCCGTGTGGGTTGCCGATTATGTTGTTGCCGACTACGGCACCGGCGCTGTCATGGCCGTTCCCTGCGGCGACCAGCGCGATTTTGAGTTTGCCCGCAAGTACGACCTGCCGATCGTGCCGATCATCCTGGACGATGACGACCGCGCAGCCGTCGAGGCTAACGGTGAGACCATCGATACCTTCCATGCCGAGACCGTCGACTGGGATTGCGCCCACGCTGCCGAGGGCACGCTCGTCCAGTCCGGTAAGTACACCGGCATGCGCGGCGGCAAGCACTCCGAGGGCGAGGCTGCGATCGTGGCCGACCTCGAGGCCATGGGCTGCGGTCGTCGCAAGGTCGAGTTCCGTCTGCGAGACTGGCTCATCAGCCGTCAGCGCTATTGGGGCAACCCCATCCCGGCCATCCACTGCGAGCACTGCGGCATCGTGCCCGTGCCCGAGGACCAGCTGCCGGTAACGCTGCCCGAGAACCTGGACCTGGGCGCCGGCGAGACCCTCGCCGAGTGCAAGGAGTTCTACGAGACCACCTGCCCGGTCTGCGGCCGCCCGGCCAAGCGCGAGACTGATACCATGGACACCTTCACTTGCTCCAGCTGGTATTACCTGCGCTATACCGATCCGCACAACACCGAGCTGCCCTTCTCCCGCGAGGCCGCCGACCGTTGGATGCCCGTCGATAACTACATCGGCGGCATCGAGCACGCCATTCTGCACCTGCTCTACAGTCGCTTCTTTACCAAGGCACTGCGCGACCTGGGCCTGCTGAGTGTGGACGAGCCCTTCACTAACCTGCTGTGCCAGGGCATGGTCAAGGACGAGAACGGCGACACCATGTCCAAGTCCAAGGGCAATGTCGTGCCCCCGAGCTCGGTCATCGAGCCCTACGGCGCCGACACCATGCGTTTGGCGATCCTGTTTATCGCCCCGCCCGAGAAGGACTTCGACTGGGATCCCAAGGCCGTTGAGGGCGCCAACCGCTTCATCAAGCGCGCCTGGCGTATCGTTTGGCAGCTCGTCCAGTCCGGCGACGCCAGCGTGGCCTTCGACAAGTCCGCGCTCGACGAGGTTGCGATGAAGCTCTATCGCGAGCGTCACCGCACCATCGCCAAGTGCACCGAGGACTTCGACCGCGGCCAGTTCAACACCGCCATCTCGGCCGTCATGGAGCTCGTTAACGCGGCGAGCGCCTACCTCAACGCAACTGAGGGCGCTTCCCGTGACAAGGCGCTGTGCTACGGCGTGGCTAAGGATATCGTGAGCGTCCTTGCCCCCATCTGCCCGTTCTGGGCCGACGAGCTGTGGCACGAGGCACTCGGCTGCGAGGGCAACGCCTACACCGCCGCCTGGCCTGAGTTCGACCTGGCCGAGTCCGTTGAGGATACGGTGCAGATCGTGGTCCAGGTGCTCGGCAAGGTCCGTGGCCGCATCGACGTCGCCCGCGACGCCTCCAACGAGGAGATGCAGTCTGCCGCCGAGGAAGCCGTTGCCAAGTGGCTTGAGGGCAAGACGGTCGTCAAGGCCATCTGCGTGCCCGGCAAGCTGGTCAACCTGGTGGTCAAGTAAGCACTGCGTGCTTAACTGACGCATAAAATACGGGGGGGGGCGATCCGGCTGGGTTGCCCCCCGTTTTGTTTTGTCTGCCCAAAGCGCCTGCGGTCAATTGTCCTATTCTTGTGGAGAAGCTGTGCGCACGCTGACCTGCAGATTCGTACTGTGCTTGCACGTTTTCGCAGCTATTGCTATAGTTTGCTTGCAAATGAAGTTGTAATTGAAAGAAGTGGGGTTTCGGCCCCGCTTCTTTTTTGTATGGATGGAGGTGCCGCAATGGTCAAGACTAAGACCGAGCAGGCGATCATCGATGCGCTCGAGGCCGTCGCTCCCCAGCACGATGTCGACATCGTCGACGTCGAGCTCGTGGGTGCCACCAAGGCCCCCTGCGTGCGCGTGCGTATCGAGGGTGCCGAGGGTCAGAGCCTGTCGCTCAACGACGTCACGGCCAATACCAAGTGGATCGGCGACGTGATTGAGGAGCTCGACCCCATCTCTTCGAGCTATACGCTCGAGGTGTCGAGCCCGGGTATGGCGCGCCCGCTGCGCCGCCCGAGTGACTTTGCCCGCTTTGTGGGCGAGAACTGCGAGCTCACCTCCACCGCCACCGAGGGCCGTCGCAAGTACGCCGGCAAGATTGCCGCCGCCACCGAGACGAACGTGACCCTCGAGCTCGAGGACGGCGAGTCCGTTACCCTCGATTTTTCTGATGTTAAAAAGTGCAAGTTGAAGCCCACCTACGACTTCAAGCCCGCGAAGGAAGGAAAGTAAGATGGCAGCATCCGACATGATGTCCGCCCTGATGGAGCTTTGCCAGGAGAAGCACATCGACCAGCTCTACCTGATCGACCGCCTGGAGCAGTCGCTCGCCAAGAGCTATGCCGAGATCCTGCATCTTGAGTGGGGCGCCAAGGTGACCATCGACCGCACCACCGGCAAGATCTACGTCTACCGCCTGGAGCCGATCGACGATTCCATGGACGAGGAGGGCAACTTCACCGAGTTCGAGGAGATCGACGTCACCCCCAAGAACACGAGCCGTATCGCTGCCCAGCACGCCAAGGCCGAGATCAACGCCATCGTGCGTAACTCCGCCCGCGAGCAGATCTACGAGGAGTTCTCCGGCCGCATCGGTGACCTCATCAGCGGTACCGTGCTGCAGTCCACGCCCGACTTTACCATCGTCAAGATCCGCGAGGGCGTCGAGGCCGAGCTGCCGCACTTCGATCAGCGTCGTTACGAGAATGAGCGCAACGAGCGTCCGATGGGCGAGCGCTACCTGCACAACCAGCACATCAAGGCCGTGATCATCGACGTCCGCGACCCCAACTCCAACCTGCAGCCGGTTCGTGGCGAGCACAGCCGTCCGCCGATTGTCATCTCCCGTACCCACCCCGAGCTCATGCGTCGTCTGTTTGAGCAGGAGGTGCCCGAGATCTATGAGGGCACCGTCCAGATCAAGTCGATCGCCCGCGAGCCCGGCCAGCGCTCCAAGGTCGCCGTCCACTCGCTCGACGACCGTCTGGATCCCGTGGGCGCCTGCGTCGGCCCCAAGGGCAGCCGTGTTCGCGCTGTCGTGGGCGAGCTCCGTGGCGAGCGCGTCGACGTCATCCTGTGGGATGCCGATCCTGCCGTCTACGTCGCTAACGCCCTGTCGCCCGCTAAGGTCACCCGCGTCCTCATCGACGAGGAGAAGGCCTACGCCGGCGTCATCGTGCCCGACGACCAGCTGTCCCTCGCCATCGGCAAGGAGGGCCAGAACGCCCGCCTCGCCGCGCGCCTGACCGGCTGGCACATCGACATCAAGTCCGAGACGCTTGCCGCCGACATCCTCAAGAACGTTCCCGTTCACGAGGAGCCCGCCGCCGACCTGATCGGTGACGAGGAGGACGAGGACGTCCGCCGCTGCGAGTACGTGTCCGAGGACGGCATCCAGTGCCGCAACCAGGCCCGTCCCGGCTCCCGTTTCTGCGGTGTCCACGACACCGACGCCTTCGATGATGCGGAGGACCTGATCTAGCGCGCGGTCGCGCCGGGCGGGTCCCGGCGCATCTCCCACGCTCGTTCAGTCTCTAGGCACCCAAGGTGCCAGAAAGGGTAGGTGAAGTCATATGGCAAAAGTCCGTGTGTCCACCCTGGCCAAAGAGTTCGGCATGACCTCCAAGGAACTGATGGGTCATCTCGCCGATATGAAGATTCCCGCTAAGTCCGCTTCCTCCACCTTGGAGGACGCCTATGTCGCCATGGTCCGCAAGCAGCTCGCCTCGGTGATCGAGGCCCGCGCTCAGGAAGTCGAGGCCGCCAAGCAGGCCGAGGAGCAGGCAGCTGCCGCCGAGGAGGCCGCCCGCGCCGCCGAGGCCGAGCGCGAGCGCATCGCCGCCGAGAAGGCACGCGAGGAGGAGCGCCGCCAGTTTGCCGCAGCCCAGGCTGCCGAGGAGGCCGCCCGCGCCGAGGCCGAGGCCAAGAAGAAGGCCGAGCAGGAGCGCCTTGCTCGCGAGAAGGAAGAGGCTGCCCGCGAGGCCCAGCGCCGCGCCGTTCCCGCTTCCGATTCCGGTTCGCGCTTCCGTTCGCTGCTCGACCAGATCGCCGCACAGGAGACCGTGCTCAAGGAGAAGAAGGACGCCGAGGACAAGGCCAAGGCCGAGCGCGCCGCCGAGCGCGGTAACCGTCGTGGCGGCAACAATGACCGCCGCGGTGGCCGCCGTAACGATCGTAACGCCTCCGACAACAACTCCGAGCGCAACGCCTCCGAGAGTCGTCCGCACAGCCATCGCACCAACGCCAGCAACAACGTCGCTGCCGGCATGGACTTCCCCAACCCCGATAAGCAGGGCAAGGGCAAGAAGCGCAAGGGCGGTCACAACAACGAAGAGGACCACTATAGCCGCATGGCTCGCGAGGCCGAGGAGTACAGCCGCGAGAAGGTGCTCGAGGAGGCTCGTGCTGCCGTCGAGGAGGCCTCTCGTGAGTCCACCGGTCGCCGCAAGAAGCGCAAGGAGAAGCGCGAGCGCGAGGCTGCCAAGGCTCAGGAGGAGCGCAAGATAGAGGAGGCGTTGGCCCAGGGCGTGAACCCCGAGGAGCTCGACGCCATCAAGGTTTCCCAGGGCGTTACCGTCCAGGAGCTCGCCGAGGCGCTCGACGTTCCGGCCAACGACATCATCAAGCGCCTGTTCCTGCTGGGCACGCCGCTCACCATGACGCAGTCCATGTCCGACGACCTCGTCGAGCTCGTTGCCGACGACCTGGGCCGTCAGATTAAGATCATCACCCCCGAGGAGGAGAACACCTTCTCGTTCTACGACGATCCCGCCGACCTTAAGCCGCGCGCCCCGGTCGTCACCGTCATGGGCCACGTCGACCACGGCAAGACGAGCCTCCTCGACGCCATCCGTCACACCGGTGTCGCTGCCGGCGAGGCGGGCGGCATCACGCAGGCCATCGGTGCTTCGCAGGTCATGATCAATGACCGCAAGATCACCTTCATCGATACCCCGGGTCACGCCACCTTTACGGCCATGCGTGCCCGTGGTGCCAAGGTGACCGATATCGTCATTCTAATCGTGGCTGCCGACGACGGCGTCATGCCCCAGACCGTCGAGTCGATCAACCACGCTAAGGCCGCCGGCGTACCCATCGTCGTTGCCGTCAACAAGATCGATAAGCCGGGTGCCAACCCCGACCGCGTGCGCCAGGAGCTCACCGAGTACGGTGTCATCCCCGAGGAGTGGGGCGGACAGAACATGTTCGTCAACATCTCGGCGAAGCAGAAGATCGGTATCGACGACCTTCTGGAGACCGTGCTGCTCCAGGCAGATGTGCTCGAGCTCAAGGCCAACCCGGACACCTTTGCCTCCGGCAACGTCCTCGAGGCCAAGCTCGACAAGGGCCGCGGCTCGGTCGCTACCGTGCTCGTGACCCGCGGTACCCTGCACGTGGGCGATACGCTGGTCGCCGGCCTTACCTACGGCCGCGTCCGCGCCATGCTTGACCCCAAGGGTCGCGCCGTCACCGAGGCCGGTCCCTCCGACGCCGTCGAGATTTTGGGCCTGCAGTCCGTGCCCAACGCCGGTGACGAGTTCCGCGTGTTCGAGGACGAGCGCGAGGCACGTGCGCTGGCCGACGAGCGTTCGCTCAAGGCCCGTATCGAGGAGCAGAGCCGCGTCAAGCATGTCACGCTCGAGAACCTCTTCGAGACCATTGCCGACGCCGAGGTCAAGGAGCTCAACCTGATCATCAAGGCCGACGTCCAGGGTTCCATCGAGGCCCTTCAGGATTCGCTCGACAAGATGGATCAGTCCGAGGTTCGTATCAACACGATCCACTCCGCCGTTGGTGCCATCAACGAGACCGACGTCGTCCTGGCCGACGCCTCCAACGCCATCATCATCGGCTTTGGCGTCCGTCCCGACGGTAAGGCCCGCTCCGCCGCCGAGCGCGAGGGCGTCGAGATCCGTTGCTACGACGTCATCTACAAGTGCCTCGAGGAACTCGACGCTGCCCGTATCGGCATGCTTAAGCCCACCGAGGTCGAGGTCTCCACGGGTACCGCGACCGTCCTGGACACCTTCAAGGTGCCCAAAGTCGGTATCGCCGCCGGTGTCCGTGTCGAAGAGGGCGAGATCGCCGCGACCGATTCCGTGCGTCTGGTGCGCGACGGCATCGTGGTCTTCAACGGCAAGATCGCCTCGATGCGCCACTACAAGGACGAGGCCAAGAGCCTCAAGAGCGGTTCCGAGGGCGGCATTGGCCTGGAGAACTTCCAGGACATCAAGCCCGGCGACCAGATCGAGGGTTACCGCATCGACCAGGTTGCCCGTACCGAGTAGGGGGTAGCGCTATGAAGCAAACGCAGGCAACCCGCCGTCTGGGCGAGCAGCTTCGCGAGAAGCTCGGTTATATCCTGCTCTTTGAGGTTTCCGATCCGCGTCTCGACCTGGTTACTTTGACCGCGGTCGAGGTCGCGGTGGACCGTTCGTTCGCGCGCGTGTTCGTGTCGTGCGATGCGAGCCGCTACGACGAGGTCATGGAGGCGCTCGCAAGCGCTAAGGGCCGTATTCGCAGCCTGTTGGCTCGCTCGCTCGATTGGCGTGTCACGCCCGAGCTCGATTTTCGCATCGATCGCTCGACCGATGAGGCCGAGCGCATCACGCGTGCGCTGGAAAATGTTCCCGCCACGCTTGCGATCGAAAAGGACGAGGACGGCTATCCGATAGCGGATGCCGCCCAGGAGGCAGCTTTAGATGACTAATTCCGCCGACCTCGCCTCGTGCGAGTCTGCAGATATTCAGCGACGCATCCTCGAGCTCATCGAGGGTGCGTCCTCCATTGCGATTTCGGGACATACTTCTCCCGATGGCGATGCCTTGGGCTCCGTGTTGGGTCTGGGCCTTTCGCTTATGAAGTTTTTCCCTAATAAGGACATTGCGCTGCTGCTGGCAGACGATGACCCGGTTCCGCGCATCTACCGCTTTATGGAGGGTGCCGATCGCCTAGTGCCGGCATCTGCGTACACCGGTAATCCGGACCTGTTCATCTCGGTGGACGTACCGGTCATCGAGCGTCTCAATAATTCCGCCGAGGTGCTTCGTCGCTCCAAGCATGTGGTGTGCTTCGATCACCATCCGGCGCGCGAGGAGTTTGCCGAGCTCAGCCTGAGGCACGTCGAAGCTGCAGCCTGCGCCATGATCATCGACCGCTTCTTGGACAATTGCGGCATTGTCGCACGTGACGGCGTTGCGACCTGCCTGCTGTGCGGCCTGGTTACCGATACCGGCCGTTTTCAGTACCAAAACGCCGATGCCGCCGCGTTCCATGCAGCCTCGCGTCTGGTTGCCCACGGTGCCGATCCGGCGCGTGTGGCGCTCGAGGTCTACCAGAGCATGCGCGTTGAGTTTTTGCACCTCAAGTCCATCGTTATGGGCCGCATCAAGACGGTGGCCCACGGGCGCGTCGCGTATAGTTACGCGTACCAGAGTGACCTTGAGGCTTGCGGCGTCACCTCGGATGAGTGCGACGGCCTGGTCGATGTGGTGCGCTCGGTGATGGGCGTCGAGGTCTGCCTGTTCCTGAAGGGCATTGAGGGCGATACCAAGGTGCGCGGCAACCTGCGCTCCAAGGGCGACCTCAACGTGTCCGAGATCGCTGCTGCATTTGGCGGAGGCGGACATCCCGCTGCCGCCGGTTTCTCCAACAACGGAACGATTCTCGAGACGCTCACCGTGGCACTTCCCATGCTGGCCGAGCTGGTAGGGGAGGATCCCGCTTCGGTGACCGTCGAGCTTTAACTTTTTGGATGGTACATGGCTCGTCGTACGCCTTCTCAACTGAATATGCTGCTCGCCGTCGATAAGCCGGTGGGCTGCACGTCCCACGACGTGGTTTCGCAATGCCGACGCGCCCTCCATGAGCGGCGCGTCGGCCATGCCGGCACGCTCGACCCCATGGCATCGGGTGTCATGGTGGTGGGCGTGGGCCAGGCCACCCGTCTGCTGGGCATGCTAACCCTCGATACCAAAAGCTATGTCGCCGACATTTCGTTTGGCGCCGAGACCAATACCGATGATGCGGAGGGCGAGGCGGTCCGCACGGTGGCTGTTGCCAACGAGCTCCGCGATCCTGCCTATGCCCGTGAGCGCTTGGCCGCTATGCTGGGTCCGCAGATGCAGGTACCGCCGGCGTTTTCGGCTATCTCGGTCAATGGCGTTCGCGCCTACAAATCTGCTCGCGAGGGCAATGCGGTGGACCTACCTTCGCGTCCCGTCGAGGTCTATGCTGCCGACCTGATCGCCGTGGGCGGCGAAGGTGATACGTGTGTGTGGACCGTGGCGTTCTCGGTGAGCAAGGGCACCTATATCCGTGCGCTCGCTCGCGACTTGGGCCGCGCCTGCGAGAGCGCCGCGCACATTTCTGCGCTGCGCCGCACGGCCTCCGGTGTTGTTTCCATTGGCGCTTGTCATGCGGTTGAGGAGCTTTCTCCCGAGTCCGCGGCTGGCTTTGCCCTGGATCCCATTGCAGCCCTGGGCGCCACGCGTGTTGACTTGCCTGGCAATCTTGCCGACGATCTGCTCTGCGGCCGACGCATTCCCGTTGAGCGTGCGCTTGCCGATTTCGATACCTCGAAGTCGCCTTTTGCGTTGGTGCTCGATGGGGGACTCAAGGCGCTCGCCCGCATTGAGAGTGGCCGCTTTGTCATGGAGCACGTGTTTCCGCAGGCAATCGGCGGTGTTCGATGATGTTGTCCGCTCGCGAGCTCGCGCGTATCTTTTTCGCGGGCGAGTCGGACGAGGCTCGCATCGTTACTGCCGATGCGTTTGATGAGTGCGAGCACTTGGGTGCCGCATCGATTGCCATCGGCGTGTTCGATGGTGTGCACCGTGGACACCAGGAACTCATCGAAGCGCTTGTCCGTGATGCCCGTGCCCATGGCTGCAAGGCGGTCGTGGTCACTTTCGATCCCGACCCGGACGTTGTGGTGAGCCCTTCGCCCGCTCAAAAATTGATGACGACGGCCGACCGTCTACATGCCTTGGCTCAGACCGGGGTCGATGCGGTGGTGGCCGTTCCCTTTACGCCTGAGGTTGCGGCACTCGACCATGTCGGTTTTCTCGCACTGCTGTCACGCGTGGTCGACATTCGTTCGATTCGCGTTGGCAGCGACTTTAGGCTGGGTCGCGGCGGTGCTTCTGGTGTTGCCGAGATGCGCGCCTGGGGTGCCAAGCGCGGCGTTGACGTATACGGGCACGACCTGCTTTGCGAGGGCGGTGAGGCCATTTGCGCCACCCGCATTCGTCATGAGCTGGGACAGGGCCATGTGGAGCTGGCTGCTGAGTTGCTCGGCCGCCCGTATATGCTGCGCGGCGGTGTTATTCGCGGCCGTCACGAGGGCTCTGGCATGGGCTTTCCCACGGCAAATCTGCAGGTTCCCGACGGAATTCAGGTGCCTGCCGATGGCGTGTATGAGGGCCTGGTGCTCGTCGATGACACCGTATGGCCTGCTGCCGTGAACGTCGGCCTGCCGCCAACGTATGCCGACGATGCCGCTTCGGCGCATCTCGAGGCTAATTTAATTGGTTATACGGGCGACCTGTACGGCGCTTCCGTTTCGCTGGCGTTTACGCGCTGGCTGCGTCCCTCGCGTGTGTTCGAATCGCTGGATGAGTTGATTGCGACCGTCGAGGGGAATATCGAGGACATTCGTCACAACTTGGGTGAGCAAGGGGTGGGCATCCGTGATTAGCGATGAGGAAAAAGATCAGGTACGCGCTGCGTCCGACCTGGTTGCCATCGTGCAGGAAACGGTTGAGCTCAAGCCCCGCGGCCATGAGTTTTGGGGCTGCTGCCCGTTTCATGGCGAAAAGACTCCGTCCTTCCACATTATTCCCGCCACGCAGGTGTGGCATTGCTTTGGCTGCGGCGAGGGTGGCGACGTCTTCACCTATATCATGAAGCGCGAGAACCTGAGCTTTCCCGAGTCAATCCGCTATTTGGCCGATCGTGCGGGTATTGAGCTGCATGACACCGGAGATCGTCGCGAGCGCGGTACCAAGCGTGCCCGAATCTATGATCTGTGCGCCGAGACCGCCCAGTTCTACCACACCATGCTTATGCGCGGTAAGGACGGTCGTCCACGCGAGTACTTTGCCAGCCGCGGCATGGGTGGCGACGTCTGCCGCCGCTACTGCCTGGGCTTTGCACCGGGACGCAACGCGCTGGTGTCGCACCTGTCCCAGGCGGGTTTTACCCCGCAGGAGATGATCGACGCCAACGTTGCCGTGAGCCGCGGGCGCGGGCAGCTTGCCGACCGCTTCTACGACCGCGTGATGTTTCCCATCTTTGACGAGCAGGGTCACAACATTGCCTTTGGCGGGCGCATCATGGGTGACGGCCAACCCAAGTACCTCAACACCGCCGAGACGAGCGTGTTCCATAAAAAGCGAAACCTCTATGGCTTTAACTGGGCCAAGGAGTTTATCGTCGCGCAGGATACGGCCATCGTGGTGGAGGGCTATACCGATTGCATCGCCTGCTGGGAGGCGGGGATCAAAAACGTTGTCGCCACGCTGGGCACCGCGCTCACGGAGCATCACGTCAAGACGCTCACCCGCTTTGCCAAGCGCATCGTGTATATGTTCGACGGCGATGCCGCGGGCCAGAAGGCCGCCCGTCGCGCGATTCAGTTTATCGAGCAGGATTCGATGGATTTGCGCTGCGTGGTGCTGCCCGACGGCAACGACCCCATGGAGTTCATCACAGCGCACGGCGGCCAGGAGCTGCAGAAACGCATTGACGCTGCCGAGCCGCTTATGGACTTTGTCTACCGTTCGCTGCAGGAGTCGAGCGACATTTCTACGCCGGGCGGTCGTGCCAAGGCGCTCGAGGATGCGCTGACGCTCATCTATCCGCTGCGCGATAGCTACATGATCGATACGTACTTTATCCAGATTGCCGACCTGCTTGGCTTGGATCTGGATACAGTGCGTGCAAGCTCGGGCCGTGTGTTTCGCGATGTCGCCAAGCGCGAGAATGCGGAACGTCGTCGTGAGCAGAACTATGAGCGCCAGCGGGCGCAACTCGAGCGCTCTGGTAGCGCGGGCGGTCGGACGTCTGGTTCGCAGGGGGCATCTTGCGGTGCTTGGGCATCGGGCGCGACGCCGCCGGTGTCTGCGCCAGTCGAAGAAGAACCGTACGACTATGTCCCGCTCGATGCCTACAGTGCCGCGCCCGTGGAGGTCGTCGACGACCTGCCGCCGATCGATGTGCCTGATGGTATGGGTGCTGTGCCTGTGACTGATGGCTCGGGCGCTCCGGCTGCGGCGGCGCCGATGATTCTTACTGATCTTGAGCGCAAGTCCTTGGCGGGGGAGCGCGAGCTGTTGACGATGCTTACGAGCTACCCCGACCTGTTCCGCACGTATGCCGACCGCATTTGCTCCATCGAGTGGGTTGACCCACGTCACGAGTCCATCGCATGGGCCGTTCTGGCAACGCCGCCGGGAACCGATCCTGTAGCCTGCATGGATGCGGCGCGCTCGGTGTGTCCCGAGGCGGCAACGCTTGTGAGCGCCGGGCGCATCTCGGCGACGAGCAAACACCCTACCGAGACGAACATCGCGTTCATGCTTGATACGCTCGAGCTCTACACCATCAAGCGCCGCATGCGTGCCGCACAGGCCAAGCTGCGCCAGGACCGTTCGCTCGATGATGAAGCCCGTCGCGCGCTGACCGTGCAGGCCGCGCAGGATTCGCAGCGTCAACGCGAGCTTCAAAAGTCGATTGGTGGCGTGGCTGACCCGTTCCGTTTGATCGGTTTGGAGACGGCGGGCGCCGACCAGGCCTAGATGTTGTGGTCAGCCAGCGTATTTGCGCCTATATCCAGTCTGAATTTTGGGTATAGACGTCAATGTGTGTGCTAAAGTAATGAGTCCTGTGGACTATGAAGGGAGAATCTGTGCCAAATAAGAGTGAGAGCACGGGTACTGGGCTGGAATCCTACGTTGCAAAGCTCATGGGCAACGGCTCAAACAGGACTTCGGTAACCGAGGACGAGATTCAGGTCGCCCTGAAGGATATCGATGTATCTGATGAGCAGCTCAACGCGGTGTATTCCGCGCTGCGCAACAGCGGCATCCAGATTATCTCCGCGAGCGGAAACGACGACGCCCCCATGGACGTCGACGATGACGATAACGATAGCGATACCGACGATTTCGATGACGACGAGCACGATTCCGGTTCGCTCGACGATCACGAGCTTAAGATGGCCCGTCAGGCCGACGCCGAGATGGGTTCTTCCAAGAACAAGAAGAAGCGTACCGTTCGCACGTCGCGTTCGCGTTCGCGCGTGCGTGGCATCGATGCCTCCACGGTGATGCTGACCGGCGACCCGGTTCGTATGTACCTTAAGGAGATCGGTAAGGTCGACCTGCTGACCGCCTCCGAAGAGGTCGATCTGGCCATGAAGATCGAGGCCGGTCTCGAGGCCACCGAGAAGCTCGAGGCCGCCGAGGCGGGCGAGATCGAGCTCACCCGCGCCGAGATGCGTCGCCTGACTCGTATCGAGAACGTCGGCCTCGAGGCCAAGCAGGCGCTCATCAGCGCCAACCTGCGCCTGGTCGTCTCCATTGCCAAGCGCTACGTCGGTCGCGGCATGCTGTTCCTGGACCTGATCCAGGAGGGCAACCTTGGCCTTATCCGCGCCGTCGAGAAGTTCGACTATCAGAAGGGCTTTAAGTTCTCTACGTACGCAACGTGGTGGATCCGTCAGGCCATCACGCGTGCTATCGCCGACCAGGCCCGTACCATCCGTATTCCCGTGCACATGGTCGAGACCATCAACAAGCTGGTCCGCGTGCAGCGCCAGCTCCTCCAGGACCTGGGTCGCGACCCGACCCCCGAGGAGATCGGTGCCGAGATGGACATGAGTGCCGACCGTGTCCGCGAGATCCAGAAGATCTCGCAAGAGCCCGTGTCGCTCGAGACCCCCATCGGCGAGGAAGAGGATTCCCAGCTGGGCGACTTCATCGAGGACTCCCAGGCTATCGTTCCGCCCGATGCCGCCAGCTTCTCCATGTTGCAGGAGCAGCTCACCCAGGTGCTCGACTCGCTTGCCGATCGTGAGCGCAAGGTTATCGAGCTGCGCTTTGGTCTTGTAGACGGACATCCCCGCACGCTCGAGGAAGTCGGCCGCGAGTTTGGCGTCACGCGCGAGCGCATCCGCCAGATCGAGTCCAAGACCCTGGCCAAGCTCCGTCACCCCAGCCGCAGCAGCAAGCTCAAAGACTATATCGAAAGCTAGTCAAGCAAGAGGCGCCCTCAAGCACATCCGCTTGGGGGGCGCTTTCATGTAGTCGTTGGGTAGTCATTGGGGACGTCCCCAATGACTAGGTCGGAAAAATTCTCAAAAAAGTTCTTGCCCTAAGCTGATTCGTCCGTATAATAAACTTCGTTGCTTGAGAGCACGCACCTATTCCTCGGTAGCTCAATGGTAGAGCACGCGGCTGTTAACCGCGCTGTTGTAGGTTCGAGTCCTACCCGGGGAGCCAGGTTGTAAAACCCGTCGCTTATGCGGCGGGTTTTTTCATGCCGCGATCGCCTGGCGCGAACGTTGCCATATCAACATTTCGTGTCGAGGATGTAATCCCGCGACCCACCACCTCAACATGGCGCGGTCGTTGTAGAATAATGCAATGATTGCTCCCACGAGATGGTGCCGCGAGCACCAGATAAGGAGATTCTTGTGTCTGAGACCATTAACGGCAGCCTGAGCGTCTCGAACGACGTTATTGCCGATATTGCCGGTTATGCCGCGATGACGTGCTATGGCGTCGTCGGTATGGCCGAACAGCTCCAGGGCGCCGAGAGCGTGCGCCTGCTTGCCGGTCAGCGCCTCCGCAAGGGTGTGCTTGTCTCCGCCGACGAGAACGGCCTTACGGTCGATCTTCACGTCGTGCTCGAGAATGGCGTCAACATGAAGTCCGTCTGCCACAATCTTTCGAGCTCCGTTGCCTTTACCCTGCAGGAGATCGCCCAGATTGATCCCGCCAGCCTTAAGATCGGCATCCACATCGACGCGCTCAAGAGCCGTCTGAACTAGCATCCGAAAACGGAGATTCAAATACCCATGATTGCAAAGACCATTCGCACCTGTTTTCCGATCGCTGCGGCTGCCGTTTCCGACAAGGCCGAGGAGATCAACAAGCTCAACGTCTTTCCCGTACCCGACGGCGACACCGGTACCAACATGTCGCTCACGCTCGCCTCGGTGACCAAGGAGCTTTCCGCCCTTCCCGCCGATGCCGACATGGAGGCCATCGCCGGCGCCATCACCCACGGCTCCCTGATGGGCGCCCGAGGCAACTCCGGCGTCATTACCTCTCAGATTCTGCGCGGCGTGGCCGAGGGCCTTGTCTCTGCCGACGAGCCCATTACGTCCGCCAATATCGCCTTCGCTTTCCGTCGCGCTGTCAAGGTCGCCTTCCAGGCCGTCCGCAAGCCCATCGAGGGCACGATCCTCACGGTGCTGCGCGATGTCTCGACCAAGGCCGACGAGTGCGAAAAGAAGAAGTTCTCGGCCGAGGACGCGCTTGATGCCATCGTCGTCGAGGCCTACCAGTCCGTCGCCCGTACGCCCGACCTGCTGCCCGTTCTGAAGGAGAACGGCGTGGTCGACTCCGGCGCCTTTGGCTTTGCCATCTTCCTGGAGAACTTTGTTGCCGCCGCGCTTGGCCGCAGCACCGTTGTCGAGGATTTCTCCGCCACGTTTGATTCTGCCGGCTCTGCCCGCGATGCGGCCCTTGGTCGCGTTGAGATCGAGGCCAATGACGATTGGGAGGGCTCGGAGTTCCGCTACTGCAACGAGTTCCTCTTTAAGGCCGACGCCCCGTTTGACGAGGACGAGTGCCTTAAGTTCCTGGGCTCCATGGGCGACTGCGAGCTGCTCGTGGGCGCCTACCCCGATTACAAGATCCACGTGCACTCCAACACCCCCAACCTGGTGCTCGAGCACATGCTGCAGCTTGGCCAGATCTACGAGGTCTTTATCCATAACATGGAGATGGAGGCCCACGACCGTACCGCCAAGATTCACGAGGACCAGGACAAGGCCGCCGAGCCCGCCAAGGCCCTTGGCTTTGTCGCCGTTGCCGCCGGTTCGGGCGAGGCCGACATCCTCAAGTCCCTTGGCGTTGACGTGATCGTCTCGGGTGGCCAGACCATGAACCCCTCGACCGCCGACCTGCTGGGCGCCGTGGACCAGGTCAACGCGACCTCGGTCATCATCCTGCCCAATAACGGCAACATCCGTATGGCTGCCGAGGCCGCTGCTTCTGCCTGCACCGACAAGAAGGTCGCCGTCGTTCCCACCAAGACTGTCCCGCAGGCGTTCTCCGCGCTGTTCGCAGTCCTGCCCGATTCCGAGCTTGAGGACGCCGTTGCCGCCATGGTCGACGCCATCAGCGAGGTTCGCGATGGTGAGGTCACCCGTGCCGTGCGCGATTCCAGCGCCTCCGACGGCTCTCCGATTCACTCCGGTGACGTCATGGGTATCATTGCCGGCTCCATCGACGTGGTCGGCTCCAATGTGAAGCAGGTCACGCTTGACTGCATCAACCGCATGCAGGAGGAAGAGGAGGGCGACGCGCTGACGATTCTGGCCGGCGAGGAGCTGTCCGACGAGGCCTTCCAGGAGATCGTCGACGCCATCGAGGAGGCTCAGCCCGACCTGGAGATCGACGCCCATCGTGGCGAGCAGCCGCTCTATCCCGTGATCTTCTCGATCGAGTAGGCATCTGTCCATGTCCGAGCTGTGCTCCGTGCCGCGCGTCTCGGAGCGCTTTGCCCAGAGCAATGCGCTCGACGAGGATATCGCGCGACTCAAATATGTTTCGGGTAAACGTGAGGAGGCCCTTCGCCGTCTGGGAATTCGGACGGTGGGGGACCTCCTTCTCCATATCCCTCACCGATATCTCGACTTTACGCGCTCCTGGTCCATTGAGATGGCGCCCATCGGTACCGTGTGCACGATTGTCGCCACGGTCGATCGTATCGTTCAAAAGCAGCCCCGTCCGCGTATGCAGGTGACCGAGGTCTCGCTGGTGGACGAGACGGGCGTGCTGCAAGTTGCTTTTTTCCGTCAACCGTGGATTGCCCAGCAGTTCAAGCAGGGCGACCGCCTGGCCGTGATGGGTAAGGTCGAGTTTGCCTACGGCTTTAAGCAGATGGCCTCTCCGCATTTCGAAAAGCTCGAGGACGGGCGTGCCGCGGGCACCATTCTGCCGGTCCATTACGTGAGCGATGGCGTGAGCCAGGCGTGGATGCGCCGTATCGTAAGCGGCGCGCTCGAGGTCGTCGGCAATCCCTTCGACCCGATTCCCGCGCGCTTACGCGCCAAGCGCCGCCTGATGAGCAATGCCCGTGCGCTGCGCTCGATTCACTTTCCCTCGAGTATGGCCGAGCGCGATATCGCGCGCGCACGGCTTGCCTATGAGGAGTGCCTCTACCTGCAGCTGGCGCTGCGCTTGCGCAACGACGGCGGCTTGGTCGAAGTCGCTCCCTACGCCCACGCCGCGGGCGAGCACCTGGCGGCGCTCAAGGAAGCCCTGCCGTTTTCGCTGAGCGACGAGCAGGAGGCCGCGTTCCAAGACATCTTGCACGACATGTGCGATGGCGGGCGCGTGATGAACCGTCTGCTTCTGGGCGACGTCGGTACCGGCAAGACGGCCGTCGCCGCCTGCGCGCTGGCTGTCGCGGCCGATTCGGGCACTCAGTCCTGTGTTATGGCGCCTACGGGCGTGCTGGCGCGCCAATATGCCGAAAAGACCGGCCCCTTGCTCTCGCAGGCTGGCATGTCCTGGGCGCTCCTGACGGGCGCCACGCCGGCGGCCGAGCGTGAACGGATCCATACCCAGCTGGAATCGGGCGAGCTCGACGTCCTCTTTGGAACCCACGCGGTCCTTTCGGATGACGTGGCGTTTAAGCATCTTTCGCTTGTCGTCATCGACGAGCAGCACCGCTTTGGTGTGGGCCAGCGCAATGCCCTGCGTGCCAAGGGTCCGGGCGCCGACCTGCTCGTTATGACGGCGACGCCGATCCCCCGCACGTTGGCGCTCTCGGTCTATGGCGACTTGGATACGAGCATCATCCGTCATCGACCTGTTTCGGGGGCGGGCGTTACGACGCGCGTGCTCACCGAGTCGAGCCGCGACCTCGCCTACGGCGCCATCCGCGAGGCGCACGAAAAGGGCCAGCAGGCCTATGTGATCTGCCCGCTTGTGGAGCCGAGCGACTCGGCCGATGAGCTGGAAGACGTACCCGGTATCGCCCGCGACGACGAGGGCCGCGTGACTGTCCCCGTGCCGCTGCACGATACGGCAACCGAGCTCGACCGACTGCGCCTGGCGCTGCCGGGGCTTACCATCGAGCGCCTCCACGGCCGCATGCCGGCGGGGGAGAAGGACCGTGTGATCGACGCCTTCAAGCGAGGCGAGATCGACGTGCTCGTATCGACCACGGTGGTCGAGGTGGGCGTCGACGTGCCCAACGCCACCGTCATGGTCATCGAGAACGGCGAACGCTTTGGCTTGGCGGCCCTGCACCAGCTGCGCGGTCGCGTGGGCCGCGGCAGCGAGTCGGGCACCTGCTTGGTCATGACGCACTCCAAGGGCAACGGCGGCGCGTCGGCGGCACAAGACCGTCTCCAGTCGCTCGAAAAGACCTCGGACGGCTTTACGCTCGCCCAGATGGACCTGCGTCTGCGCCACGAGGGCGAGATCCTGGGCTATCGCCAGCACGGCGGCGTGACCTTGCGCTTTGTGGACCTGGACGCCGACGAGGATCTTATCGAATGGGCTCATTTGGACGCGGTTGAGCTCTTGCGGTATGCTTGCAACCTTGACTCCGTGGCGACGCGCCCTTTGCGCGACGCGATCGCCACGCGTTATCGACATATCTTTAAGGAGGTCAGCGGAGGATGAGAATCATCGGCGGTGAATGGCGCGGCCGCAAGATCGAAGAGCCGCGTGGGCGCGATGTCACCCGTCCCACGACCGATCGCGTGCGCGAGGCGTGCGCGTCCATGGTCATGTCGGCGTTCGATTTCGATTTGGACGAGGTCCGCGTGCTGGATGCCTTTGGCGGCTCCGGTGCCCTGGGAATCGAGATGCTCTCGCGTGGCGCCCGCTCGCTTACCACGTTCGAGATCGATCGCAATGCCGCCCGTCTGATCACCAAGAATATCGAGTCACTGTGCCGCGACCGATCGCGCTGGCGCGTCGTTACCGGCGATGTACTGGCGAGCGCCTCGCGCGGTCGCGTGCCCGGCGGTCCTTTTGATCTGGTCCTGCTCGATCCGCCGTATGCCTTTGGCGCCGAGCCGGTCGAGGAGCTGCTGCAAGATCTTTTCCAGCAGGGACTGCTGGCTCCGGGGGCCTACGCGCTCTTTGAGCATGCCGCAAGCCATGCGGGCGCCCATCCGGCTGGTTTTGAGACCGTGCGAGAGAAGCGCTACGGCATTACCTCGGTTGACTTGCTGCGCTGGGTGGCCGAGGACGAGAGCGACCATGCTGACGAGAACGAAAATGACGAGGATGAGCCTTCGGAGGACACCCATGAATGACACCATCAACCGTGTGATCGTCCCGGGCACTTTCGATCCCATCACCTTTGGCCACATCGACGTGATCCGCCGAGCCCGTCGCATCTTTCCCAGTGTGATCGTCGCCGTGGCCGAATCACAGGGTAAAAACGGCGTGGGTACCACCTTTATGCTCGACGAGCGCGTGGCGCTGGCCCGCGAGGCCCTCGGCGATTTGGATGGCGTCGAGGTACTGCCTTTCACCGGCCTGCTGGTCGACTTTGCACGTGAACAGGGCGCCGGCGCCGTCGTTAAGGGCCTGCGTGCTATGACCGACTTTGAGTACGAGCTGCAGCAGGCCGACCTCAACTACCGTCTGGATAGCGAGCTGGAGTCCATCTTTGTCATGAGTGCTCCGCAGTACGGTTACATCTCGAGCTCGGTGGTGCGCCAGATCGCTTCGCTTGGCAGCGACGTTTCGACGTTTGTGCCGCCCAACGTGGTCGAAGCGCTTAAACATCGCTTTTCGTGACGTTTTTTATTGCCTGGTGGCATGTGGTAAACTAACACGATGATATGTTACCTATGAAAGGAGACCGGATGCCGGGCGAGAATTTTCCTGGCGACAGGATCGTGAGTCTTGTCGACGAGCTCGAGGGGCTCATCGAAGAGGCTAAGACGCCGTTCGGCAAGAACGCCCAGATGAAGGTTATCGACGCCGACGTCTTCTTTAACATCCTCGATGAGATCCGCATGAGCTATCCCGAGGAGTGGCAGAAGTCCCGCCGTATCCTCAAAGAGCGCGAGGAGCTTATGGCCTCCGCCGCCGCACAGGCCGATTCCATCATTGCCGATGCTCAGCAGCAGGCGCTCACCATTGCCGGTGAGCAGGAGATCGTCCGCTTGGCCCAGCAGCAGGCCGACGACATCCGCGACCGTGCCCAGCAGTACGAGCGCGAGACGCGCTATGCCGCTGAGGATTACGCCGAGCAGGTCTTTACGCACCTCGAGGAGAACCTTAAGAGCCTGACCGGCACCGTCACCCGTTGTCGCCAGCAGCTCAATGAGGGTGCCGCCCAGCAGAACGGCCAGTGGTAATGGCCGAGTTCCCGAGTGTAACCGTCGACCTTTCCGAGCAGCTCGAGTTTCCTGGAGACTCATATCCGCTGGCCGGCAAGGTCGATGTCGCCACCTACACGGTGGGCGAGAAAGAGTACCAGCTGCAGGACGGCATTGCCTACGACGTGGTCTTTACCAACGCCGGTACCGGTGTTTTGCTCTCGGGTATGGTCCGCGCCCACGCCACCGGCGAGTGCGACCGTTGCTTGGAGCCTGCCTCGTTTGATATCGCAGGCGAGATCGAGGAGTTCTACCTCTTTGAGGAGCCCGAGGACCCCGAGGCCTACGAAGACGGCTACGAATTGCTGGGCGAGGATCGCATCGTCGATCTGGGAGAGCCCATCAACGACGCTGTCGTCATGGACACGCCGTTTGTTGTCCTGTGCAAGCCTGATTGCCGCGGCCTGTGCCCCACCTGCGGCATCAATCTCAACGTCGAGCAATGCGATTGCGCCGCCCAAGCAGAGGCCGAATGGGCCGCTGCCACGGAAAATCCATTTGCAGCATTGAAGAATCTCAAGCTTGACGAGTAAAACTGTGGTAGTATCGCTACTTGCGCGTAATCGCCACACTGGATAGTTCATAAGGAAGGTCACTATGCCCGTACCTAAACAAAAGCAGGGTCGTATCCGCACCCATACCCGTCGTTCCGCCAACATGAAGATCTCGGCTGCGGCACAGTCCACGTGCCCCCGTTGCGGCGCTGTTAAGCTCCCGCACCACGTGTGCCCCAGCTGCGGTTTCTACAAGGACCGCGAGGTTATCGTTACCGAGTAACTGTATACTCTGGATACGATGCCGTTCCAACTGGAACCACAATGGCCGGCTCAATGAGTCGGCCATTTTTGTATAAGGAGTATATGAAATGAGTAACGTTCGCGTTTGTGTAGACGTTGTGGGCGGAGACGAGAAGCCCCAGGTTGTCCTCGATGGTATCGAGGCTGCGCTTGCAGCAGATCCCGAGATCGAGGTCATGGCCGTCGGTCCCGCCGAAATTGTCAACCCCTTTGCCGCAGCGCATACCCGCGTGGAGGCCCTTGAGGCCCCCGACGTCATCAGCATGGAGGACGATCCCATCCGTGCCGTGATGACCAAGCGCAAGTCCTCGATTGTGCTTGCATGCCGTGCCATTAAGAAGGGCAATGCGGACGCGTTTTTCTCGGCCGGCTCGACCGGTGCCATGACCGCTGCCGCCACGGCCTACGTCACGCCGTTTAGGTATTTGGCGGAGGGCAAGAAGCAGCCGGTCCGTCCGTGCCTGACCAACGCACTGCCCAATCGCGCTGGCGGCCTGACGGTGCTGTGCGATATGGGCGCCAATCCCGATGTCACGGTGGATGATATGGTGCGCTTCGCCCAGATGGGCACGGCCTATGCCCGCGTGGTTTTGGGCATCGAGCATCCCCGCGTGGGTCTGCTTGCCAACGGCACCGAGGACGAGAAGGGCTCCAACTTTACCAAGGCGTGCTTCCCGGCCATGAAGGCCGCGGTTCCCGGTTTTGTGGGCAACTGCGAGGGCACCGATCTTACGTCGGGCAATTTTGACGTCGTGGTCGCCGATGGCATGTCGGGCAACATCGCGCTCAAGGCCACCGAGGGCGCTGCCAAGTTTTTGCTGCAGGAGCTCAAGGGTGCCTTTATGTTTTCGCTCGCCACCAAGATCGCCGCGCTGCTCATCAAAAAGCAGATGCGTGAGATTAAGGCCAAGCTTTCGGGCGACGCCAAGGGCGGTGCGATCTTGCTGGGCCTGCGCGGTGTCGTGTTGATCGGCCACGGTGCAACGTCGGTCGAGGCCGTCAAGAACGGTACGCTTGCCGCGGCCCAGGCCGTACGTGCCGGGCTTGTCCAGGACGTTGCCAATTCCATGGACGGCATCGTTTTATAAAGGCCCCGTTACGTGGTTCAACCTGTACCGCGTGGGGTAGAATCGGAGCCGTATTGCAACGTGGCTCCGATTGCCGTGTTGTGTTGTGTTCCATGACATACGAGAGGAAGCGCTATGGACCGCTCCGAAATCTTCGACAAGATCGCCGAGGTCGCTGCTGACGTTCTGGGCGTCGATGTTGCCGAAATTAGCGATGAGACCACCTTTGACGACCTCGATGCCAACTCGCTCGAGCGCCTGCAACTGGTTACGGCTATCGAGGACGAGTTCAATCTCGAGATCGATGACGAGACCCTGCTCTCGCTCAACTCTGTCGCCGACGCCGTCGACGCGATCGAAAACGCCAGGGAGGCTTAGGTCTTGGCTTTATCCGAACGACTTACGCGCGCCCAGGAGATTCTGGGCCACGAGTTCAATGACAAGGTGCTGCTGCGCGCGGCCCTTACGCATCCTTCGGCCGTCGAGGGCCAGCCAGTCTCGGCAAGCTACGAGCGCCTTGAGTTCTTGGGTGATTCCATTTTGGGCGCCGTTGTCGCACGCTCCCTGTTTGTGTCCTATCCGGAGTTTGACGAGGGCAAGCTCACGCGCCTGAAGGTGTCCCTTGTCTCGGGCGCCACGCTGTCCGAGGTGTCGCACGAGCTGGGTATCGATGACATCATCATCTTTGGTGCCTCCGAGACCGGTACCGGCGCGCGCGGCCTGCACTCGGCGCTCGAGAACGTCTACGAGTCGCTCGTGGGCGCGCTGTATCTGGACGCCGGCTGGGATGCCGCGGCGGAGTTTATCCATCGTACGCTCAAACCGCACCTGGCCTCCGAGCGTGCCGAGCACCCCGCGAACCCCAAATCGTTCTTGCAGGAGTGCGTGCAAGCCGACGGTCACGAACCCCCGGCGTATAAGCTCGTTGGCTCCGAGGGCCCGGCGCATGCGCCCACCTTTACCGCCGTGGTGTTGATCGATGGTATTCGCCAGGGTCGCGGCTCCGGCTCCTCAAAGAAGGAAGCCGAGGGAGCCGCTGCACTTGAGGCACTTGACCGCATGGGCTACACCACCAACGGCGTGATTCTCAACAAGAAGCCTGTTTAAGCGAGGAACCGTGTATCTCAAGTCCCTCACGCTCAAAGGGTTCAAGTCGTTTGCCGACCGCGCCCATATGACGTTTGAGCCGGGCCTGACCGTCATCGTCGGTCCCAACGGCTCGGGAAAATCGAACATCTCCGACTCCATCCTGTGGGTCCTGGGCGAGCAGAGCGCCAAGCAGCTGCGCGGCCAGGCCATGGAGGATGTCATCTTCTCGGGCTCGTCAGCGCGCAAGCCGGTGGGTGTCGCCGAGGTCACGCTGGTGCTCGATAACTCGGACCATATGCTGCCCGTCGACTTTGACGAGGTCGCCATCACCCGTCGTATGTATCGCTCGGGCGAAAGCGAGTACCTCATCAACTCGAGTCCGTGCCGCCTGATGGACATTCAGGACATCCTGCACGATTCGGGCTTGGGCAAGGATACGCATTCCATCATCAGCCAGGGCAAGCTCGACGCCATTTTGCAGAGCCGCCCCGAGGAGCGCCGCGCCCTCATCGAGGAGGCCGCCGGCATTTCCAAGCACAAACGCCGCAAGGAGCGTGCGCTCAAAAAGATTAAGTCGATGGACGAGCACCTGACGCGTGCCCGCGACATCAATAAGGAAATCGCCCGTCAGCTGCGACCTCTGGAGCGTCAGGTCGATCGTGCGCGCAAGTACAAAGAGCTGTCCTCGCGCGCGAACGAGCTTACGCAGATGCTAGCCGTCGACGAGCTGCGTTCGCTGCAGTCGCAGTGGAACGACTTGGAGAGCCGCTCCAAGGAAGGTGCCGCCGAGCTGGAGCTTGCGCAGTACCGCTTGGGCGAAAAGGAACGCGAGCTCGAGAAGCTCCAGGTCATGCTCGAGGAAAAGGGCCTGTTTGTGGGCGATCTGGGCGAGCAGCGCCGCCATATGCAAGACGTGGTCGGCCGCATTAACTCCGATATGCGCCTGCTCGAGGAAAAGGGCCACAACATGGTGTCGCGCCTGTCCGACATGCGCGGCCAGATCTCGAGCTCCGAGCATCAGCGTCGTCGCGTGGTAGAGGAGCTCGAGGACGCGCGTGCGCAGCTTGAGGAAGTGACCGGCGCGCACATGCAGGCCCAGGAGGACGTTGATGCCGCTGGTCCTGCCGCCGCTCAGCTCCACGAGCGGCGCGTGGCGCTCGACAATCAGATTTCGCAGCTTACGCGTGAGCAACGCGATGCGCAGCGTGTGGCCGATAACGCGGCGCTCGAACTCGCCAAGGTGAAGGACTCGCTGAGCAACGCCGAGGTCGAGGACAACATGTACGCCTCACGCCTGGAGCAGATCGACGAGCAGCTCGAGGAAGTCACGGCCTCACTCGAGAGCCGTCGCGACCGCGCCGAGGAGCTCGACAGTGCACTTGATCAGGCCCGTCAAGCCCAGATTGATGCTCGCGAGGCTACCGAGGTCGCCCGTGCAGCCCTTAAGGACCTGCGTGTCCGCGAGAGCGAGGCGCGCAACAAACTGTCCGAGGTGCGCTCGGAGCTTGCCAGCCAAAAGAAGCTCGATGCCCGCATGGCTGACAGCTCGCCGCTGGTGAGCCGTCTGATGGGTGCGCTGGGCGACGATGTCTCGGGTCGTCTGGGCGACGTGCTCGAGGCCCCGCGTGAGCTTGAGGGCCTGGTTGGGCAATTGCTCGCCGGCGATATCGATGCGCTGCTGTTCGACGATGCGTCCGCGCTTGAGCGTGCCGGTCGTGCCGCTCTGGACCAGAAGAAGGCCTCGGGCGAGGCGCTGCTGGTCGCGCGCGGTGTGAGCGCCTCTGCTGCCGCTAAGGGCGCTGCCGGTTCCCGCCTGGTCGATCGCCTGTCCGTACGCGCCGGCTATGGCCCGGTTGTCGAGGCGCTGCTCGGCGGCTATTACGTTGTCGACGACTTGGCGGCTGCGCTGGCCGCGCCTGTCGTTGACGGCGTGACTTACGTGACCCCCGATGGCGCCCGCGTCGCCTGCGGCGGCCTGGTGCGTGTGGGGCTCGACGCCGGCGAGGCTTCGGGTGCTTTGGAGCGCAAGCGCCGCATCCGTGAGCTCGAGGGCCTGGAACCCGATCTGGCTGCTGTGTTTGAGCATGTGTCGGATCAGGTCGTCGAGGCCAATGCGGCCGTTGAGGAGGCGCGTGCCGCCGAGGGCGATGCCGCCGGCGAGATCGCCCGTCTTGAGGGCGAGCGCCGCTCGCTGCTCTCCGAGATTGGCCGCCTGGAGCAAAGCGCCAACAACGCCGAGGTCGAGCACGTGCGCATCTCCAAGCGCCGCGAGCAGGCCGCCGAGGCCGTTCGCGCTGCGCGCCCGCGCGTTGACGAACTCACCCGTTCGCGTGACGAGGCGCGTGCACAGGCAAGCGACCTGGGTCTCCAGATTGCCGAGGCCAACGATGAGCTCGATCGCGTTCGCCGTGACGATTCCGAGGCCGCCGGTAAGCTCGCCGATGCCAAGGTGCGCCTGGCCCAGACGAGCGAGCGCCTGCGTTCGCTGAAGGGCCGCGTGCCCGACCTTGAGCATCGTCTTGAGGGCATCGACCGTCGTATCCGCGGAACACGCCAGGCTTCGCGCTCGCTCGAGCTGCTGCGCCTGCGCGTCGACCCCATGCACGAACGCTATTCTGCCCTGTTGGAACGCGCATCGGATTGGGCAGCGCGCCTGCGTGACCAGGCCTCTCTGGAAGAGGCGGACTCCGCTTCGCTCAAGAAGACCATCGAGGATGCCAAGGCCGAGGTTGCCCGCGCTAAGGAGCGGGTCGATACCGCCACTGCCACGCAAAACGAGTTCAAGGTCGCACGCGGCAAGCTTGAGGTGCAGGTAGAGGCCGCCATTAAGGCCATTACCGCCGATGGCACCACGGTGCTCGAGGAAGCGCTCATGCTTCCTGCTCCCACCGACCGCGACGCCGCCGAGCGGGAGCTCAACCAGCTCGTGCGTCATATCAACAATCTGGGCCCCGTGAACCAGGTTGCCATGGAGGAGTACGAGCAGCTCAAGCGCCGCGCCGACTACATCGAGGACCAGCTGGCCGATCTGGAGAGCGCGCGCAAGGCGCTCACCAAGATCACAGTGGCCATTGATCGCAAGATGCGCAAGGCGTTTCTGGTGACGTTTGAGAAGGTCGACGCGAACTTCCGCGAGATCTTCGCCATGCTGTTCCCGGGTGGCCAGGCTCATCTTGAGATGACCGATCCCGAGCATCCTGCCGAGACGGGCATTGAGGTTGTGGCGCAGCCGCGCGGCAAGCGCATTACTAAGATGATGCTCATGTCGGGTGGCGAGAAGAGTCTGACGGCGCTCGCCCTGCTCTTTGCCGTGTACCGCACGCGCACGGTGCCGTTCTATGTGCTTGACGAGGTCGAGGCGGCGCTTGATGACGCCAACCTGTCCAAGCTCATCGGAGCCCTCGATGTGCTGCGTTCCGATACACAGCTCTTGGTCATTTCGCATCAGCGCCGTACTATGGAGGACGCTGACGTTCTCTATGGCGTCTCGATGCAAGCCGACGGCGTCAGCCGCGTCGTCTCGCAAAAACTCGATCGCGAAACCGGAAAGGTCGTGAATGCATAATGGGATTCTTTGACGCTCTCTCGCGCGGACTTGAGCGCAGCCGCGAGGCCCTCAACGAGGTCTTCTACTTTGGTGGCGAGGTCGACGAGGACTTTTGGGAGGACCTTGAGGACACCCTCGTCATGGGTGACATGGGTGCCGAGGTCGCTATTCAGGTCTCCGATGACCTGCGCGATGCTGCTGCCAAGAAGAACCTTAAGACCGCCCCGCAGCTTCGCCGCGCTCTGGCCGAGCAGCTCGAGGGCCATTTTGTGCCTGTTGAGCGTGATCCGTTTTCCGATACGCCGAGCTGCGTGCTGTTTGTGGGCATCAACGGCGCCGGCAAGACCACAACGGTCGGCAAGATTGCGAGCGCCATGGCTGCCCGCGGCAAGAACGTGGTGATCGGTTCGGCCGACACCTTCCGCGCCGCCGCCATCGAGCAGCTCGATGTGTGGGGCCAGCGTGCCGGCGTACCGGTTATTAAGCGTGACCGCGGCTCCGATCCGGCGAGCGTGTGCTATGACGTGCTCGACGAGGCCGATAAGCGCGACAGCGACCTGGTGCTCATCGATACCGCCGGCCGTCTGCACACAAGCCCCGAGCTCATGCGCGAGCTTGCCAAAGTGGTCAACGTGACGCGTAAGCGCGCCGCCAATATGGCTGCCGGCCCCATGCCTGTCTCGGTCGTCCTCGTAATCGATGCCGCGACGGGCCAAAACGGTCTGAACCAGGCGCTCGAGTTTAACGAGGCGCTGGGCCTGGACGGTATTATCATGACTAAGCTCGACGGCACGGCTAAGGGCGGTATCGCCATGGCCGTGGCCGAGAAGCTCAAGCTCCCGATCCTGCGCATCGGCGTGGGCGAGCAGGTCGATGACCTGCAGGAGTTTAACGCCAAAGATTTCTGCCGCGCCCTGGTGGGCGAGTCCAACTAAGGAGTAACCAGTGTTTGATTCCCTGAGCGATCGCCTCAACGACACATTTGACCGCCTTCGCGGCAAGGGTAAGCTGACCGAGGCCGATATCACCTCGGCCATGCGCGACATTCGCATGGCGCTGCTCGAGGCCGACGTTAACTTTAAGGTCGTCAAGGAGTTCGTTGCTAAGACCAAGGAGCGCTGCATGACCGCCGAGGTCATGGAGTCGCTGTCGCCGGCGCAAAACGTCGTCAAGATCGTGCTCGACGAGCTCACCGAGATGCTCGGCTCCACCGAGAGCAAGCTCGTTTTTAGTAACCGCATTCCTAATGTCATCATGCTCGTGGGTCTGCAGGGCTCCGGTAAGACCACGGCTGCCGTAAAGCTTGCCTACCTGCTCAAGAAGCAGGGCCGCTCGCCGCTGCTCGCCGCGTGCGACGTCTACCGTCCCGCTGCTGCCGACCAGCTTGCCACGCTCGGTGGCGAGATCGGCGTGCCGGTCTTCCGCGGTGACGGCGAGCACCCGGTCGATATCGCCAAGGGCGCCATCCAGGAGGCCGTCGACCATCTGCGTGACGTGGTCATCGTCGATACCGCCGGTCGTTTGCAGATCGACGAGCAGATGATGCAGGAAGCCGTGGACATCAAGAAGGCCGTCAAGCCCGATCAGGTGCTGATGGTCGTCGATGCCATGACCGGCCAGGATATCGTCAACGTCGTCTCGACCTTCGCCGAGCGCACCGACTTTGACGGCGTGATCATCTCCAAGCTCGACGGCGATGCCCGTGGTGGCGGCGCGCTTTCCGTGCGCCAGGTGACCGGCAAGCCCATCAAGTTCGTGAGCATGGGCGAGAAGCCCGATTCGCTGGAGCCGTTCTACCCCGACCGTATGGCCAAGCGAATCTTGGGCATGGGCGACGTCGTCGGCATCATCGAGAAGGCCCAGGAGGCCGCCGATGCCGAGCAGCTCGAGGCCGCCGAGCGCATGCTGCGCGAGGGCTTTACCATGAACGACATGCTCGACCAGATGAAAGCCGTTAAGAAGATGGGCGGCATGAAGGGCATTCTCGGCATGCTCCCCGGTGGCCAGCGCGCGCTCAACCAGATGGGCGGCAACCTGGACGAGGGCATCTTCGACAAGAACGAGGCCATCATTATGTCGATGACCAAGGAGGAACGCCTGCGCCCCTCCATCATCAACGGCCAGCGCCGCGCCCGCATTGCCAAGGGAGCCGGCGTAACCCCCACCGAGGTCAACGGCCTTATGAAGCAGTGGGGCGAGATGAATAAGATGATGGGCCGCATGCGCACGATGGCCAATCAGGCACAGGCCGGCGGCAAAAAGGGCAAAAAGGGTAAGAAGGGCAAGAAGATGCGCATGCCCAATATCCCCGGCCTGGATGCTATGGGTCTGGGCGGCATGGGCGGCTTGGGAATGGGCGGTCCCAAGTCCGATATGGAGCTGCTGCGCCAGATGGAAGCGCAGATGCGCAATAAGAAATAGAGCTGTAATTCCAGCTTGATATGGCAAAGGCCGCTCGGAAGCTACCGGGTGGCCTTTGCTGTTGGCTTTGTTTGTTGGGTTGCGTTTGGCGTCGCGCCCCGAGCTCGCGGTGCCGTGCCGTTAGTGGCAGCCGCAGCCCTCGTGGCCCTCGTGCTCGTGATGGCCGTGGCAGCCGCAGGAATCGCCATGCTCGTGAGTGTGCTCGTGGTCGTGGCCGTGGCAGCCGCACGTGGCCTCGCCGTTCTGTGCGAGCGTGCCGGCGATAAGGGCCTCGACGCAAGCGTCGCAGCTGCCTTGGGCACCCGCGTATACCGTGATGCCGGCTTGGGCAAGCGCGTTGATAGCGCCACCGCCGATGCCGCCGCAGATGAGCGTGTCCACGCCGCCGTTGGCGAGCAGGCCCGCAAGGGCACCGTGGCCGGTGCCGCCGGTGCCCACGACCTGCTCGCTGAGCACCTTGCCGTCCTGAATGTCGTAGATCTTGAACTGCTCGCTGCGGCCAAAGTGCATAAAGATGTTGCCGTTGTCATACGTGGTTGCCACTCTCATGGTGCCGATCTCCTTTGCTGGCCATACGGCCGTCGTTGTGGTGATGGGGGAGTACGCGATATTGCCGCCCTCGATGATGAGCGCCCGACCATTGACCAGCGCATTTGCCACCTTGCGATGCGCTCGGCTGCAAATTGCCGCCACCGTGGCGCGCGCGATGCCCATGTGCTTTGCGACGGCCTCCTGATTGAGGCCTTCCAGGTCGCATAGCCGCAGGACCTCGAGTTCGTCGACCGTCATGTCGATGGCCTCTCCGCTGGCAAGGCCATCGGGGGTAAAACCGCGATATTCGGGGATGATCCCGACGCGGCGCAATTTTTCACGTCTTCCTGCCATACACTCTCCATATCTGACATATGTCAACAATAGAATAACGACCGTGCGGATTTACGCAAGGAATTTCTGGCATATGTCAGAAAATGAGGGCTTATGTTAGGGCTGTGGGGCCGCTTGCGCCTGGGCTACAATGAATCTCGCTTATAGGCGACTGACAGGAGGGTCAATGAGCAAGGCTGATCAACAGTTTGTAGCCATGTGCCGCGATATTCTGGACCATGGCACCACCACCGAGGGCCAAAAGGTCCGCCCGGTGTGGGAGGACGGCACCCCTGCCTATACCATTAAAAACTTTGGTGTCACGGCACGCTACGACCTGCGTGAGGAGTTTCCGGCGCTTACCCTGCGTCGTACGGCCCTCAAATCTGCCATGGATGAGATCCTGTGGATCTATCAAAAGAAGTCCAATAACGTGCATGACCTCAACAGCCATATTTGGGATGAGTGGGCCGACGAGACTGGCTCCATCGGCAAGGCCTACGGGTATCAGATTGGGCAGAAGAGCCATTATGCCGAGGGTGACTTTGATCAGATGGATCGCGTGCTGTACGACCTTAAGAACACGCCGTACAGCCGCCGCATTATGACGAATACCTACGTGTTTAGCGACCTGTCCGAGATGCACCTGTATCCGTGCGCCTACAGCGTGACGTATAACGTGACGCAACGCCCGCAGGATGATAAACCGACGCTCAACATGATTCTCAACCAGCGCAGCCAGGACATTTTGGCTGCGAACAACTGGAATGTGTGCCAGTACGCCATTTTGCTGATGATGGTCGCGCAGTCGGTCGATATGATTCCCGGAGAGTTGCTGCATGTGATTGCCGATGCCCACATTTACGACCGTCATGTCGATATCGTCCGCGAGCTTATCGAGCGTCCGCAGTTTGCCGCGCCTAAGGTAACGCTTAACCCCGATGTGCATGACTTCTATGCGTTTACGACCGACGACCTGATTGTCGAGGGCTATGAGCACGGCCCGCAGGTCAAGAACATCCCCATTGCGGTGTAGGTGACGTGCATGACGTGTAAGCTTTCTGCCATTGTCGCCGTGTGCGATGACTGGGGTATTGGGTGCGAGGGCGACATGGTGGTGTCCAACCGTGCCGACATGCGTCATTTTGTGGCGTGCACCAAAGGTTGCCCGGTTATTATGGGGCGCAAGAACCTGCTGAGTTTTCCCGGCGCACGGCCGCTCAAGAATCGTCGCAATATCGTGCTCACGCGCGACGAGGATTTTTCGCCCGAAGGTGTCGACGTGGTGCATAGTATCGGCGAGGCGCTCGCCGCGGTTGCCGATGAGACCGTTGCGTGGGTGATTGGCGGCGGCGAGGTATATCGACAGTTTTTGCCGTATTGCGTGGAGGCCGAGGTTACGCATAACCATTGCGTGCATGACGTGGATACGTATTTTCCCGATTTGGATGCCGATCCCGCGTGGGAGATTGCGCGGCGTGGCGGTGTTGCCACGATTGCCTCGGGCGAGGGCGACGAGGGTGTCGATTATGAGTTCGTAACGTATCGTCGCGTTGAGGCGTAAATCGTCCGGCGTGAACGGTATCATCGGATTGTTTGAATGCATGGGGCGGCGCTTAGCGTCGCCTCGTTTGGTATAGATGCGCTGTAAAGAAAGGTGCGGGCTGGCTGCTATGACTGATGCCGTTGAGGTGCTGCGAATCGATTCGCTCGAGGACGAGCGGCTTGATGCCTACGTGCGACTGACCGAGCGTGAGCTGCGCTGCGTGCTGGAGCCGCAGAAGGGCATTTTTATCGCCGAGAGTGCCAAGGTCATCGAACGTGCGGTTCGCGCCGGATACGAGCCGGTGAGCTTCCTTTTGGGCGAGCGCTGGCTCGACCAAATGATGCCGCTGTTTGAGCGCCTGGCGGTACGCGAGGGCGCGGGTCCGGTTCCCGTGTTCGTTGCCTCGATGGAGCTTATGGAGCGTCTGACGGGTTTTAACGTGACGCGCGGTGCGCTCGCGGCATTTCGTCGCCCGCGACAGATTCCGGTTGATGAGTTCTTGGGCGGCGTCGTCGAGGCGGCGGGGGAGCGCCCGGTGCGCGTGTGCGTGCTCGAGGGCATTGTCGACCATACCAATGTGGGCGCAATATTCCGCTCGGCGGCCGCGCTCAACGTTGACGGCATTTTGGTCAGTCCTACGTGTTGTGATCCGCTGTATCGTCGTTCGGCCCGCGTGAGCATGGGCACGGTGTTCCAGGTGCCCTGGACACGCATTGGCAGCGAAGCGCGCGTATGGCCGCATGATGGGCTGGCGGTGCTACACGATGCCGGCTTTTCGTGTGCCGCTATGGCGTTGACGGATGATTCGGTGTCGCTGGACGATCCCGCGCTCCAGGAGATTGACCGCCTGGCAATCTTTATGGGCACCGAGGGTGCTGGCTTGGGCGCCAAGACCATTGCAGGCTGCGACCGCGCCGTGCGTATTCCGATGGCGCATGGGGTCGATTCACTCAACGTGGCCGCGGCAAGCGCTGTTGCCTTTTGGCAGCTGTGCCCGCATGTGAGCAACGAGTACCACTACCAGCCGGGGCTGTATCACTAGGCAGATAGTTAGCACCGGGCTCTGGTTCGGGGCGTTTCGGCCGACGTCGGTCGGTGCTAAGCTGGTATTGGCTTTGGTCTTAAATTGCCGTTTTGTTGTTTGACGTACGCTGGTGGGGAGGGCGTGTGGCTAAGAAATCTACGGCTATCGATGTAACGCAGGGTGTCATTTGGCAACAGCTGCTGTCGCTGTGCGTCCCTATCTTCTTTAGCTCGTTTTTTCAGCAGGCTTACACGCTTATTGGTACGTATATCGTCGGCCAGTTTGGCGGCAAGCTCGCGCTGGGTGGCATTCAAGCCACGATGGTGCTCACCGAGCTCTGCATTGGCTTTTGCGTTGGCGTTGGCGCTGGCTGCGCGGTCATTACCGGTCAGTATTTTGGTCAGCACGATGATGAGCGATTGAGTCGTTCGGTCCATACGGCCATGACGCTCGCGCTGGTGGGCGGTATCGTTTTCTCGATTCTTGGCATAGTGTTCGTTGAGCCCATGCTGGTACTTATGAACACGCCGCATGAACTATTGGCCGAGGGCGTGGCCTATGCTCGTTGCTATTTTGCCGCCATGGTTGCGGCGCTGCTGCTCAATATGGGAACGGCGCTGCTGCGCGCCGTGGGCGACACACGCGGTCCTGCTGTGATCATTGCTTCCGGCTGCCTTGTTAATGCGGTGCTGGATGTCATCTTCGTTGCCGTGCTTCATATGGAGGCTCTGGGCTGCGGCATCGCGGTGGCGCTGACCATTTGCTCCAACGCCACGATGATCGTGATTCGTATGATGCACGCTCCGGGTGCGTGGCGGCTTTCACTGTCCAAACTCTGCATTGATCCTGGCATTTGTAAGAGCATGATCTCGTGTGGTCTGCCGCTTGGCTTTCAGTCTGCTGCGTATTCGATTTCCAACGTTTTGATTCAGGTGTCGGTCAACTCGTTTGGTGCCGATGTCACCACGGCGTGGGGTCTTTCGGGCCGTTTGGATGGCATTGTCTGGATGGTTACCGAGGCGCTTGGCGTTTCGATCACCACGTTCTCGGCACAGAACTTTGGCGCGCGCAACTACGAGCGCATGCGCAAGGGCTACCATACGTCGCTTGTGCTGTCGTTTATGCTCATTGGTGGCCTGTCTGCCGTGCTACTGGTGTTCTCGGGTCCGTTGTCGCGTCTGTTTGTCGACGATGCTTCGATTTCGGCCTACACCACGACGATTCTTCATTTCATCGCGCCGTTCTACGCGATCTTCTCGATTATCGAAAACGCGTCCGGCTCCATCCGCGGCGCTGGCGTGAGCTTCCAGCCTATGATGCTCACGATTTTTGGCACCGTCGTGCTCAGGGTGATCTGGGTGTTTGCGATTATGCCGTTCGATCCGTCGCTTGAGCACCTGCTGCTGGTTTACCCCGTAACCTGGCTCATCACGGCCACGATGTTTACCATCTACCACCACAGCGGCAACTGGCTCGGCCGCGCCACCGCCTAATGATCCGTAGGGGACGGAGGAAAACGGATCATTGACCTGGCGATAAGGCAAAATGATCCGTTTTCCTCCGTCCCCTTCGGATCATTTAGTATTCGATGCCTTGGCGAGCTAGGAGGCCTTCGTCGAAGTAGTGTTTGACGGGGCGCATTTCGGTTACCAGGTCGGCAAGGTCGGCGAGGGGCAGCAAGCCCCGGCCGGTGAGCACGAGCTCCGTGGTGGTTGGTTTCATCGCGATCAACGCTTCGACATCTTCGCGCGTCACAAAGCCGCGGCGCATGGCTTCTCCCAGCTCATCCAAGATCAGCACTTCGACCTGGCTAATCTGCTCGCGTGCGAGCTCCATGATCTGCGCGGCGCAAGTCTCGGGCGTGTCGCGGTCGGCTTGTACGATCCGTAGCCCCAATCGAGGAGCTGCGTCATGTTCGGCGCAGTGCAGCTTCTTGGCAAACTGAAGCATGAGCACGTTAAGTCCATAGCCCGTGGCACGCAGCGCGAGCCCCAGCGCAGCCGTCGTCTTGCCCTTGCCGTCGCCCGTATAGATTTGAACCTTGCCGACTTCCAGTGATGCCATCTCTGTCCTTTCGTGCCCGGCGTCGGTTTATCGCCGTTCGGGTTGGGTATTCTAGATAGCATTATCAACCCCAGTAGATGGAGTTCAAGCAGATGGAGATGGATGACAACAAACGTAGACGGAATATGATCCTCTACGTGCTCATCGCCTTCGTCGTCTACCTCGTGCTCTCGACCGTTCTGTTCCCCAACATCGGTCACACGCAGCAGATTACGAAGACCGATTACTCGACGTTTGTCAAAGCGCTCGATAAGAAGAGCGTCGACAAGGTCGAGTACAACACGGACGATTACACGATTTATTACACCAAGAAGGGCGAGGACGAGAATATCGCCTACAAGACGACCGGTGTGCCGAATGACGCGGGCTTTACCGATCGCGTGCTTGAGTCCGGTGCTTCGCTTGAGTCGGTCGTTCCCGATAAGAACTCGGGCCTGATGACCTACTACCTGCTCACCCTCATTCTTCCCATGGTGATTTTCTTCCTGATTGGCTGGTGGCTCAACCGCCGCATGAAGAAGGCCATGGGTGATGACGGTCCGTCGATGAACTTTGGCGGCGGTGGTTTTGGCGGCGGTGGACTGGGCAAGTCCGGCGCGCGCGTGATCGCCTCCAAGGACGTGGGCGTGACCTTTAAGGATGTCGCCGGCCAGGAAGAGGCCAAGGAGTCCCTCAAGGAGGTCGTCGACTTTCTGGAGAAGCCGCAACGCTACGAGGAGATCGGCGCCAAACTGCCACGCGGCGCTCTCCTTGTCGGCCCTCCGGGTACCGGTAAAACCCTGCTCGCCAAGGCTGTGGCCGGCGAGGCGGGCGTGCCGTTCTTTAGTATTTCTGGTTCTGAGTTTGTTGAGATGTTTGTCGGCCGCGGCGCCGCTAAGGTTCGCGACCTGTTTAAGCAGGCCAAGGAAAAGGCCCCGTGCATCGTCTTTATCGACGAGATCGATACCATCGGCAAGAAGCGCGATGGCGGCGGCTTTAGTGGCAACGACGAGCGCGAGCAGACGCTCAATCAGCTGCTGACCGAGATGGATGGATTCGATAACCACAAGGGTATCGTCGTCCTCGCTGCGACCAACCGTCCCGACAGCCTTGATCCGGCCCTACTGCGCCCCGGCCGCTTCGACCGCCGCATCCCCGTTGAGCTGCCCGACCTGACCGGTCGCAAGAATATCCTTGAACTGCACGCCAAGAGCGTGAAGACGCAGCCGCCGATCGACCTGACCGCGATCGCCCGCGCCACGCCTGGCGCCTCGGGTGCCGACCTGGCCAACATCATCAACGAGGGCGCCCTGCGCGCCGTCCGCGAGGGTCGCAAGCGCGCGACTCAGGATGACTTTGAGGAGTCGGTGGAGGTCGTCATCGCCGGCCAGCAGCGTAAGTCCACGGTGCTGTCCGATCACGAGAAACAGGTCGTGTCCTATCACGAGATCGGCCATGCCATCGTTGCCGCCCGCCAGAAGGGTTCTGCGCCGGTTACGAAGATCACCATCGTGCCGCGTACGAGCGGTGCTCTGGGCTACACCATGCAGGTCGAGGAGGACGAGCGCTTCCTGACCACGCGCCAGGAGGTCTTGGACAAGCTCGCCGTCTATTGCGGCGGACGTGCTGCCGAGGAGCTCATCTTTGGTGAGATGACGACCGGCGCTGCCAACGATATCGAGCAGGCCACCAAGCTCGCTCGCAACATGGTGACGCGCTTTGGTATGTCGGAAGAGTTTGGCATGATGGCGCTCGGTACCGTTCAGAATGCCTACCTCAACCAGGACACGTCGCTCACCTGTGCCCCCGGTACGGCCGAGCGCGTCGACGCGATCGTCGCCAAGCTGATTGAGGATGCGCACGACCGCGCCCTGCAGATCCTCAAGGAGAACAAGTTTAAGCTCCATGAGCTGGCTCGTTATCTGTACAAGAAGGAGACGATCACGGGCGAGGAGTTCATGAATCTCCTCACGCGCGAGAATCCACTGATGCCAAAGCAGCAGTAAAGCCGCGGCCGAGCCAGTAAACGCCGACGCCCCATTTGAGCAGCTTTCTCAAATGGGGCGTTTTGCTTGAGAGGGATGGAAATGAAGATCGTGGTAAGCGCCTGTTTGATGGGCGAGAGCTGCAAGTATAACGGGCTCGACAATTACCACCGCGCGTTGGTCGAGGCTTGCGAGCGTACGGGGACCGAGGTGCTCCTCGTATGCCCCGAGGTTTTTGGCGGTCTGCCCACGCCGCGCGACCCGTCCGAGATCGTGGGCTGTGAGGTTCGCACCCGCGAGGGCGTGTCGGTTGATCGCGAGTTTCGCCATGGTGCCCAACGCGCGCTCGATTTGTGCGAGCACTTTGGCGGCCCGTCCGAGATCGCTGCGTGCATCTTGCAGGACCGTAGTCCCTCGTGCGGCGCGGGCCGCATCTACGACGGAACATTCAGCGGCACCCTTACAGCGGGCAACGGCGTTTTCGTCGATCTGTTGCTGCGTCACGGGTACCGTGTGATTCCGGCTAGCGAGTTCGATCCCAGCATGCTGGAGCATTGTCCATAGCACTCGAACCCAACACTTCCTCACGGGTGACCGTTTTGGCATCATCCGTGAAG